>Ga0126335_1000295_pt1 | contig 23386 bp, 21 predicted proteins | sample OlaspJWI45metaG_FD_108409 | JGI IMG/M metagenome (GOLD analysis project Ga0126335, IMG submission 108409) | Marine gutless worms symbiont microbial communities from Oahu, Hawaii - Olavius sp. 1 OAHU.JWI-45 metaG | ecosystem: Host-associated > Annelida > Digestive system > Unclassified | place... | reverse complement strand
TGGCCCAGAACTGGGTACAGATCGGATCTCGAATTATCTGAGCCATGAAAATGATCTTGACATAACTACCCCGTTTTTCGCCTGAGCACCAGGGCGGGCTCCGCACTCCGAACTTTTTCCATAGTTGTTCCGGCTTGCGTTTCAACTGGCGTAGGGTCTATCTTAACGGAACACATTTTTGACAACTGCTATAAATGCCGGGCGAAAATCCTTTGAAGGGCAATCCGCATAACCACCGGTCACGGCGACGCTTTTCGCGTCAATATGTATTGACACGGTCCGGGCTATATACTATCAGGTGAATCAATTTTGGCGTGAATGTCCATATAGACGGGAGTGATCATGACTTTAGAAGAAAAAATTATAGCCATGCTGGAAGACCAAAAAATCCCCTACGAAATTACCGAGCACGAGCCGGTCTACACCAACCCGGCCATGGCCGAAGCGCTCAACGTGACCGAGGCGGAAACCGTCAAATCACTGGTACTCAAGACCAAAGAGAATGAAATGATCGTGCTGGTAATGCCGGGAAATAAGAAAGTCAATTGGAAACAGGCGGCCAAAGGCGCCGGCACCAAAAAAGTTTCCTTCGCCAAACCGGAAGCAGTCAGCGAGGCGGTCGGTTGTGAGGTTGGCTGCGTGCCGCCTTTCGGTCACCTGACCTCATTGCCGATCTACATGGATCCGGACCTGGCCAAAAAACAGTATGTGTACTTCAACCCCGGCGTACACGACAAGTCATTTAAGGTGAAGGCTTGGGATCTGAAAAAGCTCTGTGGGCCGAAGATGATTTAAAGCTCAACGTCCGATGTAAGTTTTTTCGCCGAAAGGCGAGGTGTGCTTCCATCCTCGGTGGAAATTGCAATGATGCGAAGATGCACTGGTATGATTTATTGATTATTTAATTCGTGTAAATTCGTGGCTATTAATGTTACACCGCATAGTCACTATAGCTTCTTTTTGACCCGCTTGACATCCGGTAATCTGCGTTTGATTTCTGCGGTCACCAGATTCAAATGTTTCTGCATTGCGCCTGATGCCTCTTCCCCTTGTCCCTTTGCCACGAAATCCACTATTTTGCCGGCCGTAACAATGGCCTCGTCGCGTTGAAACAATTCATTGGGCCGGAATTTATCGTATTCATTATGAACCTTTTCGACAATGCGCTTCATCATCTCCAGGATCAACTGGTTGCCCGTGGATCGGGCCAGCGCTATATGAAATTCAAAATCGTGCTCAATAAAACGATTCAGGTCATTCATGCTTTCTTTCATTTTTGAAAAGGCGTTTTGAATCCGGTCCATATCTTCCGAGTCGGCCCTTTGCGCAGCCAGCCGGACCACATTGCATTCCAGAATCTCTCTGACTTCCACCAGATCGATGATATTTGTGGCCGCCTGGAGATTCTGCAGCGCAAAGCCGGTCGCTTTGACAGGGTCGAGATCCTCGCTGACAAAACAGCCTTTACCCTGGATGCTCTGTATATATCCCAGCGATGACAGAGTTGAAGTCGCTTCCCTGATGGTAGAACGTCCGACACCGAACATTTCGATGAGTTGCTGTTCGGTCGGCAGTTTATCGCCGGGCTTCAGCTGCCCGGATTCGATGCTCTTGAGGATTTGTTCCATCACCTGTTCTCGTGAAGAGCTTTTTTTGACTGTTTAATAATTCATCGATTTCATTTGTTCGATTTTTTCAGAATTGTCAGAAAATTTTTGGTTTTCCAGTTAATTATGGTTGACACAGATACCATACTCTGTCAACCTGATTTTCAGGTCATCAGACAAGTTACCGGTGTGTCCACACACCGGAGATTGTCTCAATACCCAACTTCCCTGCGCCTAATCAGACAATCCCTTTCGTTTCCGGTTTAACTATTGGGGTTGGATGAAGCTTCATAAAACGTCAACTTCGTAAGAGGTGCACCATGACCGAAAATCTCACCACTACCGTATCGTCCAAAAATCAAACCGTCGAAATCAATCGCGCAAAGCCCACGGTTATCATCGGGGAACGAATCAATCCGACCGGGCGCAAGAAACTGCAAGCCGAACTCGAAGCCCACAATTTCACCACCGTGCAACATGATGCCGGCGCCCAGGTGCAGGCTGGTGCAACAATCCTGGATGTGAATGCGGGCGTTCCCGATGCAGACGAACCCGCATTGATTGTGGAAACCATTCGCGCCGTGATGGCGGTGACCGATGTGCCGCTTTGCATCGACACGGCCAATCCGGATGCACTGGCAGCGGCCCTCAAGGTCTACGAGGGCAAGGCGCTGGTCAATTCGGTCAACGGTGAAACCCGATCGCTGGAAAATATTCTGCCGGTGGTCAAAGAGCACGGAGCGGCGGTCATCGGCCTGTGTATGGACGACGACGGAATCCCTGCTACGCCCGAAAAGCGGCTGGCAGTGGCGGCAAAAATCATCGAGCAGGCCGCTAAACTGGGAATCGCCACCGAGGATGTGGTCATCGATCCGCTCGTGCTGACGGTCAGTGTGGACGGCAATGCTGCGGCCCTGACCCTAAAAACGACTGAACTGATCGTCAGGGAATTCGGCGTCAATATCACCATGGGCGCCAGCAATGTTTCTTTCGGTCTGCCGGACCGGTCGGCCGTCAATACAGCTTATATGTCGATGGCCATCCAGTCCGGTTTGACCTGCCCGATCACCAATCCGCTGGATCCGGATCTGGCCTTGACGATACTGGCTGCCGACCTGGTGATGGGCAAGGACGAATGGGGGGAGCGCTGGATCAGCGCATATCGGTCGCGCAGTAAACCGGCCTGAGACACGTTTGCCGCAAAAAAATGCTGTTTAGCCGGGACTGAAGCTATTGCCCGGACGGAAGTGCCCGGAGCAACGTCGATAGCTTTGGCAAAGGCGGGATGGTGCTAATCCGACTGCCCTGTTGAATTACCGCCACCGGCGGAACCTGCCGGATTCATTCAACCAGGGTGGCCATTAACAAGGGGGGTGTCCATATGAGCGATGAGTTAAATGCGATCTCCGAAAAGATTATTGCCGGGAAAAAGGATGAAATCGAGAAACTGACCCGGGATGCACTGGACAAAGGAATCAGCGCCCAGGACATCCTTTACGAAGGGTTGATGCCGGGCATGGATCATGTCAGCAAAGAGTTCAAGAAAGGCGATATGTTCGTGCCCGAAGTGATGCGCTCGGCCCGCACCATGCTCAATTCCATGGAAATCCTCAAACCGCTGCTAATTGAAACCGGCGCGAAAATGATGGGGAAAGTGATGCTGGGCACAGTCAAAGGCGACCTGCACGATATCGGGAAAAACCTGGTCGGTATGATGTGTGAGGGCGCCGGATTCGAAATCAGGGATCTGGGGGTCGATGTGGAGCCGGACGCATTCGTGCAGGCGGTCAAAGAATTCGAACCCGATGTCGTCGGCATGTCGGCTTTATTGACCACGACCATGCGCAAAATGGACGACACCATCAAGGCGTTCGCAGAGGCCGGGGTGCGTGATCGGGTGAAAGTGATGATCGGTGGTGCGCCGGTGAACCAGGATTTTGCCGACAGGATCGGTGCCGATGCCTATGCGCCGGATGCTGCCGCCGCCGCCGATAAGGCCAAACTATTGACTGGTGCAAAACGGTAACAAACAACCGGCAGGTACCCGGGCGGATCAATTCGCCGTAAGTGTGAGTCGATCGGCGGTTGAGAAAGGAGAGCTTGTAATGAGAACCAACTATCGTATTAATTCAGGAGTGCGTTTCCAGATGCTTTCTCAGGATCAACTGGAGGAAATGTTCAACGGCGTGCTCAATATTCTGGAGACGAGCGGACTTGACGTCCATCACGATGAAGCCCGCGAAATCCTGGGCGATGCGGGTGCCCGGGTCGAAGGTAAACGGGTGCGCATCCCCCAGCATGTGGTCAAACGCTGTTTGGCGACGGCACCCCGCAGTTTCACCATCTATGCGCGCGACGGTAACCCGGCCCACGATATTCATATCGGCCCGGGGCGGGCGCACTTTGGTCCGGGTCCGACCCCGCCGAATTTTACCGACATTGAAACGCACGAACGTCGTCTGTATGTCAAAGATGATGCCCGCATCGTGGCCACCGTCGTGGATGGGTTACCGAATATCGATTTTTGTGAATCCCTGGGAACCGTGAGCGATGTTCCCGCCGATCTTGCGGCATCCTATGAATTTGCCACCATGTTTCCCAACACCAGCAAGCCGATCGTGGCGTGGTCCTACGGATGGGACGACTCGGCCGATATTCACAAAATAGCCTTAGCCGAAGCGGGCGGTCAGGAAGCGTTCGAAAAACGCCCCAATTATGTGCACTACTGTGAACCGTTATCCCCGCTGGTCAGCACCTTCGATGCGGTGGACAAGGTGATTTTTGCCGCCCGTCACGCCGTGCCGGTCATCTTCACGCCCTGTCCCCTGGCCGGCGGCACCGCCCCGGTGACGGCCGCAGGGATCATCATCCAGGCCACCGCCGAATCGTTCCTGGGAATGGTGCTGTCCCAGACGATCAGACCCGGCCTGCCCTTTTTCATGGGGGGCGTTCTTTCGGTAATGGACATGAGTGCCATGATTCTGAGCTACGGTGCCCCCGAACTGTCCCTGATGATGGCCGGTGCCACCGAGATGGCCCATTACGTCGGCCTTCCGCTGTGGCAAACCGGCGGCTGCACAGACTCCAAGTGCCTTGACGAACAGGCCGCCCTGGAAGGCTCCCTGTCCTGTTTTTTTTCGGCCCTTAGCGGCGGAGATCTCTGTCACGACGTCGGATATACGGAAAGCGGGATAACCGGCTCCATCTTTCAGACCGTCATGATGGATGAAGCCATCGGGTATGCGCGGCGCATCACCCGGGGCATCGTGGTCAATGAAGACACACTGGCCGGCGACGTTATCCAAAACGTCGGACCGGACGGCCATTACCTGTACGAAGAACACACCATGCGGCATTTTAAAACCGAGTTCTGGTATCCCAACCTCTGCGATCGCCACAACTTCGAGGAATGGGAGGAATCCGGACGAAAAACCATGCGTGAGCGCGTGATCGAACGGACACACGAAATCCTCGGCTCCCATAAGCCGTCTCCGGTTAAACCCGAAACCATTGACGCCATCACGGCGATCATGAATGCTGCCGAAGAGCGTGTGAAGAATAAAGAATAACTGAAACCAGCCAAAGGGAGAGCGGCCATGAGTGAATTGTTTGAAAAAATCGCAACCGGTATCATCGCAGGCAATCTCGAAGAGGTTCCCGAATTGGTGCAAAAAGCATTGGATGAAGGCCTGGAGCCCACCAAAATCCTGGAGAACGGGTTGGTCGTGGGCATGAACGAAGTGGGCAAGCGCTTCAAACTCGGATCGATGTTTGTTCCCGAAGTGTTGCGATCCGCCCGGACCATGCACGCCGGTCAGGAATTGCTGCGACAGCTGCTGGCCGATAGCGGTTCCAGTCTGGGTGGTAAGATTGTGCTGGGCACCGTGCAGGGTGATTTGCATGACATCGGGAAAAACCTGGTCGGCATGATGTGTGAAGGTGCCGGATTCGAGATCATCGACCTGGGGTTCAACCTGGAACCGGAAAAGTTCACCGAGGCGATAAAGACCCATCAACCCGTCATCGTCGGCATGTCCGCCCTGCTGACCACCACCATGCGGTCAATGGGCCATACGATCAAAGCCATTGAAGAGGCCGGCCTGCGCGATAAGGTCAAGGTGATGGTGGGCGGTGCCCCGGTGGATGCCGATTTTGCCGAACGGATCGGCGCCGACGGTTACGGCCATAACGCGGCCTCGGGCGCCGAAGTGGCGAAAAAGCTGGCCGGGATGTCGTAATCCGATACGGGCCGGAAATCAAATATGAAATTATCACCCCCAAACCAGGCACCGGTTACCATCATTGCCTGCAAGATTCTGCAGAGCGGATTGGAAGAGATGCTGCCGGAGCGACTGCGCCAACGAATGCATTTTATGGACTACGAATTGCATCGGTCGCCAGCCCGGATGAACCAGACCCTGCAGGCGGCTATCGATGCCATCGAGATTCCCGGGATAATCGTATTGGGGTACGGGTTATGCGGCAACGGACTTGACTGCATCAAGGCCGGCAAACACACCCTGATCATCCCCAGGGTGGATGACTGCATCACTTTACTTTTAGGTTCCCGCCGGGCTTACTTGCGCGAAGTGCATAAGGCGCCGGGCACGTATTATCTGAGTAAAGGCTGGCTGGAAGCCGGCAGCCATCCGTTGAAAGAGTTCCGCGAATACTCCCAAAAATACGGTGCTGAAGATGCTGCCTGGATCATGGATCAGCAGTATCGGAACTACGAGCGCCTTGCAGTGATCGCCCATAGCCAGGACGATCTGAACCGATACAGGCCCCAGGCCTTAGAGGTTGCCCGCTACTGCCGACAGTGGGGCATGCGCTACGAAGAAATTCTGGGCTCGGATCGATATATCCGCCGTCTGGTGGAAATCATTGAGGATCCGGACAGTGTCGATGACGAATTTGTGATTGTCCCTCCCGGAAAAATTAACCGTCAAGAACTTTTCTGGGACTGTTCGATGAGCGCATCTGAACCAAGCAAAAAGGAGATGGGATCATGCTAGTGAATAAATCCAACTACGATGTCAATGCCACGCCGATCTTTCAGGTGCTGTCGGAAGATCAAATCGAGGCCATCTACTATGCCTCTTTGCGCGTGTTGTATGAAACCGGGGTTCGTGTATATGACAAAGAAGGTGTGGATGTTGCCCATGCCGGCGGCGCCATTGTCGAGGAGGTAACCGAGCAGAGCAGCCTCGTGAAAATCCCCCATTACATGGTCGACAAAGCCCGTGCCACGGTGCCCAGTAAAGTCGTGGTTACCGGGCCGGACCGCCGCTACCGCATGGAGCTTTACAAAAACCAGATTTACTACGGCGGGGGATCGGATACGCCCTATACCATCGATCCTTACACCGGCGAGCGCCGCCGCAGCACCTACCAGGACGTAAAGAACTGCGCGCGAGTGGCCCAGGCACTGCCCAACTACGATTTTCACATGTCGCTGGGTATCACCCAGGACACCGCGGTGGGCACCTACGATCGCTGGCAGTACCTGGCCATGCTGGAAGGCACCAGCAAGCCCATCAACATCACGGCCGTCGACATCGAAGGGGTCCGCGATCAACTGGAAATGGCCTACATTCGAGTGGGCGGAAAGGACGCGTGGCGCAAGGGTCCGATTTTCTCTCTCTATATCGAACCGGTATCACCGTTGAGCCATTCGGAGGAAGTGGTTCAGAAGCTGCTTTTCTGCTGCGACAATGACATCCCGTTTGTCTATACGCCCTGTCCGCTGGCCGGGGCCACGGCGCCCACCACCCTGGCCGGGCTGTTGGTCCAGGCCCTGGCCGAAAGCCTGTTCGGAATCGTTTTGAGCCAGTTGCGCAAACCCGGCTCCCAGCTCATCATCGGCGGTCTGATGTCCAACATGGATATGTTGAGTACCATATACTGCTATGGCTCGCCCGAAATGGCCCTTCTGAGCGCCGGGTACACGGACATTACCAAGTGGCTGCGGGTACCGGAGTATGAAACGGCCGGCTGTTCCGACGCCAAGCTTTTCGATGAACAGGCTGCCATGGAGGCCGCCATCAACATTGCCACCGCCGGACTTATCGGCGGGAACATGATCCATGATGTCGGTTACCTGGATTCCGGTCTGACCAGCTGCGTCGAACTGATGGTCGCATCCGATGAAATCATCGACATGGTCAAGCGCATATTGAAAGGCATCCCGGTTAATCCCGAAACCATGGCGCTGGACGTGATGCGGGACGTCGGGCCCGGCGGACATTTCATGGAGCACGACCACACCTACAAGCGCTTCAAGGAAGAAATCTGGCGGCCCAAGCTGATTGACCGGCAAAACTGGGAGAACTGGAAACTGGCCGGCGGCAAGCGCTACGGGGAGCGGGTCCACGAGCGGGTGATCGAAATACTGGAAACCGAGACCGAACCCTTGCTGGACGAGGCCATGTTCAAGGAAATGCGCCGCGTCTGCGAACTGGCCGATGCACGCCACAAAGACGAAGAGCTGGATGTTCAGATGTTTGTGTAATAACTGGATCTGATAGCTGATAGCTCATAGCGTAAAGCTCATAGCTGATAGCTCATAGCGTAAAGCTCATAGCTCATAGGTCATAGCTGATAGGTCATAGCGCATAGCTCATAGCAAAAGATAGGGATTCGGGATACTGGTAAAACGTTTCGAGTTGCAGCGTCGCTGCGCTCCGTCGATTACAAATTTGCTGACCGAATGTTATTAGATCTTGGATCGAGGAATTCTGTCATTCTTGGTACTCTTTTGAAACTCAATTATACCATGAATACTTGGGGCAGTTCTATATTCGTCGTCCCGGCCAAGGAACGGCAGTGACGCGAGCCGGGATCCAGAAAAATCGGCTGGCGAGCAAAGCTCACACGAAGCTGCTCATACGACCAATGGATTCCGGATCTCGTCCCGCTTCGCGGGACTCGTCCGGAATGACGTTAAAAACGAAATTCGTAACAAATATGAAATGAACCAGTTTTCGACTCTTTCAATCCGGGCTTTTTTTGCCCGGCGGCTCGGCTGGATAGCGCTAAAGCTTCACACCGTGCCCGGCCTTCGCCGGAATGACGCTATGAAGGAATTTCCGACTTTTTACGAGACCATCAATGTTCGATGTTCAATGATTTCTTTTTTGATCAGACTGGATGCTCGCGACCAGAGGCGACGCTCGGATGCAACCAGGTGGCTTGACAAAGTAAGGTTTCTCCTCCCCTGGCGGGAGGAGATCAAGAGGAGGGGGATTAGAATGGTTCAAAGCTTTTCTATATCACCCTCTCCCGCGGCGGGGTGAGGGAATCTATGGTAACCCTGCAGCCCCCGGAGAGCGGGGTCTGTGCTTCGCTCTGACAAGCCCTACAGGGATTTAACAAGTTGAATACGCATCGCCAATCAACAGCAGCACTGGTACTGGGTATAGACACCGGCGGTACCTACACCGACGGGGTCCTGCTGGATTACTACTCCCACAGGGTTCTGGCTTCCCACAAGAGCCTGACGACCAAACGTGATTTTTCGATCGGTATCGAGGCCGTCATCCAGGGCATCCGCATTGAAGATCCGGCAGCCATTCAGATGGTTTCCATATCCACCACCCTGGCTACAAACGCCATTGCCGAGGGTAAAAGCAAGCGGGTGGCATTGCTGCTCATCGGTTATGATCCGGAATTGATCACCTCCTTTAAAATGCAGGACCGCTTTGCCACACCGCATTATTACTACTTTGACGGGGGCCACAACCTTTACGGACGGGAAAAGGCGCCCCTTGACCTGTCGGCGATCCTGGCAACAGTGGGAAAAATTAAAAACGAAGTGGATGCTGTGGCCGTATCCGGCTATTTCAGCCCCCTCAACCCGGAGCACGAACAGCGCGCATTCGAGGCCATTTTCAGCGTATGTGATCTGCCCGTCGTACTGGGCCATCAGCTTTCGACCAAGCTCGGATCGGTTGAACGGGCCACTACGGCTGCTCTGAACGCTTCCCTGCTGGCGGTTCTGAAAGAATTCGTTATTGCTGTTCGACGGGCGATGGAACACCGCCGGATCAAGGCGCCGCTGATGGTGGTGCGCGGTGACGGGACCCTGATGAGCGATGAGTTTGCCGCCAGGACACCGGTGGAAACCATTCATTCCGGCCCGGCGGCCAGTGCCATCGGCGGCCGGTTTCTGTCCCACCTGGACGAAGCCCTGGTGGTCGACGTCGGCGGCACGACCACCGACATTGCCCTGGTGGAAAATGGGCAGGTCGCCGTCAATGAAGAGGGCGCAACCGTCGCGGATTATAAAACAGCAGTCAAAGCCGCCAACCTTTTTTCAATTGCGCTGGGCGGTGACAGTCATATTACCCTGGATGGGGAAAACCGGATAATGATCGGACCTCAGCGTGTCACGCCCCTCGCCTATCTGGCCGATCAATTCCCGGACATTCGAGCCAATCTGATTGCCCTTTCCCAGCGAAGCGATGCCCACCTCGCAGCGGATTGGCTTGAATACTGGTATCTGCTTCGCAATCCCGGTGATGCGAATTGGCTGCGAACAGGTCAGGAAAAAGAACTGGTCGATTTTTTAACCGCAGGCCCCCGGCCCCTTCCGGAGATTCTCACCCATCTGAATCTGTTCAGCAAAGTGCAGATCAGCACCGACAACCTGCTGCGCCGGGAAATCATCGGCAAATCGGCCCTTACGCCGACCGATTTACTGCATGTGGAAGGTCGCCACAACGCCTGGGATGCACAATCGGCATGTTTGGCCCTGGACATTTTCTGCCGCAGTCTGCGCTATGATCCGGCCGAATTCCGGGAACGAATCTGGTCACAGATGACTACAACCATCGTGCATGCCATCGTCACTTTTCTGAGCGGTAAGCGGCTGCCGCTGTCTTTCCATGCTGAAGTCACCGATATCGGGCAGTGGTTTTTTCATAACAGCCTCACCAACGACCATCCGCAACTGCAGACACGTTTGCGTTTACGTCAACCGATCATCGGCATCGGCGCCCCGGCAGCCATCTTTTTAAAAAGCGTGGCCGAAAAGCTGCACTGCGAACTGATCCTGCCAACCCATCACGAGGTTGCCAATGCTGTGGGCGCGGTGGCCGGCAATATCATGATAACCGAAGAAGTTCTGGTGTACCCGCAATTGACCGGCGACGGGCTCGAAGTCCTCGGCTACACCGTTCAGACCGGCGACAATCGCAAAGTATTCGATGAAGCCGCCGATGCGCTGGCGCATGCCCGATCGTTGGGCCGGGAAAGGGCTCTGGGGGCAGCCTTGCGATCCGGCGCCGACAACCCGGAAGTAGTCGTAAAAGAGCATGCCGACGGGCTGGACACTTTCCGTATACGGGTAAAGGCGGTGGGAAAACCCCGGTTGATGCGATTGGGAACGACCTGACCCGGATATTGCGCGAATTTGAGGCGTTCAATTGCAAAGACGCACGCCCTGATCTAAAGAATAAGTTGGGTGATGCCGCATGCGGGGGCATTCAGGGGCGCAGCTGTACGAATGCTACCGCTACATAATTTTGCATAAAAATTTTCATGAAATGTTCGGGCTAATCATAGGAGGGACAGAATATGGAGTTGGTCGACGTCGATACCCGGCAGGCCTATGATCGGATACGCGAAACAATCATCACCCTGGAACTGGCCCCCGGAACCCTGGTCAACGAACAACAGCTGGCCGAAGACCTGCATATGGGCGCCGTTCCTGTTCGCGAAGCGCTTAAATTGCTTGCACATGATGAACTGATTGTCATCACGCCCCGCCACGGTCTGTACGTGGCCGACATCAGTCTGCCGGATCTGGAGCAAATCAGTGAAGTGCGCTTGACACTGGAGCCGCTTTGCGCCGGTCTTGCCGCCCGGCGGGCCACATCCGATGACCTGACGGTGCTCGAGGCCCTGCGCACAGAGCAGGCAGCCATTGATCCCGGCGACAGCCGACGCCTGCTGGACGTGGATCATAAATTCCATCAGGCCATCGTGCGGGCGGCCAGGAACAAGTACCTGATTCGAATTCTGGAACATCTCTTCGGTCTTTCCCAGCGCCTGTGGTACATGGCTTTGCCCCGGCTCGATGTTTTGCCAACCGCGGTTGCCGAACACCTGCAAATGGTGGCGGCGATCAAAAGCCGGGATGCCGAGCAGGCCCGCAAGATCATGCACGACCATGTGAATGAATTTTACGATAGCGTCCGTAATATACTGGATTCTTCTGCAAAACATAAGGAATAGAAAATTCGATTGTCCATTTTCTTCTCTTGCACAACCGCCTATTGTTGTTCTATATCGATCAGAAGCGTGAATTTCATTTGACACATGGAGGACGACACAATGATGGATCGTTTCGAGCCGAAGTTGAAGCCGCGACTCAACGTGCTCCAGCAGGACGATATCGAGGAAGTATATTCGGCAACCATGGAAGTGCTGGAGCGCACCGGGGTGCGGATCACCCATCCGCGGGTGCTGGAGTTGTTGGACGGCGCCGGTGCGCGGGTTGATACCGATTTAGTGCGCATCCCGGACTGGATGGTTAAAGACGCATTGCGCAAAGCCCCTTCACGCATTGTGCTGGGAAAACGCAACGGTGAGCGCTCGGTAACGCTGGAACGCAACCAAAGCTGGTTCGGCGCCAGCCTGGACTGCCTCGACTACCTCGAACCCTTCACCCGCGAGCGTCGAAAATTCAGGCTCGATGATTGTCGCATTACGGCAACCTTGCTCGATGCACTGCCCAATTATGCCTGGGGTATGACCTTCGGCCTGGCAGACGATGTGCCGCCCGAGTTTGCCGACCGGCTGGTTATGAAAGAAGCGCTGACACACACCGAAAAACCGTTGGTTTTCTGCTGCCAGAATCTTGAAAGCCTCAAGGCAATTCACAAAATGGCGAGCATCATCGCCGGCGGTGAAAAGCAGTTCCTGAACGCCCCGACGATCGTAATGCTTGCCGATCCGATATCACCGCTGGTTTTCACAGATGAGACCCTGGAAAAGATGATTTATTGTGCCGAAAACAGAATCCCCCAGATTTGCTATGGCGCACCCCAGGCCGGCAGCACCGGCCCGGCCTCCTTTGCCGGGTCGGTCGTACTGGGGACGGCCGAATCCCTCAGCGGTCTGGTGATCACCCAGTTGGTGCGCAAGGGGGCCCCCTTTATTTACGGCGCCTTTGCCACCGTCATGGACATGCGTACGACGATATTCTCCTATGGCGCACCGGAGATGATTCTGATGGGCGCTGCCCTGGCTCAAATAGCCCAGTACATCAAGCTGCCCTATTTTGGCACCGCCGGGTGTTCCGATGCCAAACTGCCCGATTCCCAGGCTGCCGCCGAAGCGACGCTGTCGTGCCAATCAGCGGCGCTCAGCGGTGCCAATCTGATTCACGACTGCGGTTTGCTTGACCACGGATGTCTGGCCTCACCGGCCTATCTGGTTCTGGTCAATGAGGTGCTTTACATGACCAAGCAGTTTACCCGGGGAATCAAGGTTGATGAAGAAACACTGGCGGTCGACATTATTCACAACGTCGGCCCGGGCGGCCATTTTATGCAGGAGGAACATACGCTGAAGTTTTTCCGCGAAGTGTGGTATTCAAACCTGTTCGATCGTTCAAATTATGAATCGTGGCTCGAGCAGGGCGGGCGGCGATTTCAGGAGCGCCTGCGGGAGCAGACCCTCCTGAAAATGGAGCACAAAGCGCAACCGCTGCCGAAAGAAGTGACAAAAGAGCTCGATAAGCTGGCCAAACACTGGCAATAGACCGGCAGCCGGAGTTTGTAAAAAATGAAGCCCATGGACAAAGACACTGCCGAAGTGATTTTTCAGCCTTCCGGGCTCAGGGGAAAGGTGCCCAAAGGCCCAACGATCATTGAGGCTTCCCGGATGCCGGGCGCCGGCATCGAAGCGCTCTGCGAAGGCCGACACGTTTGCGGCAAGTGCAAAGTCCGCATCGACACCGGCCGTTTCCGGGAATACGGCATCGAATCCAAACCAATAAACGCCGGTTGCTGGCAAACAGTCGAAAATGAACATATTACGCTCCGGAAAGGGGCCGTTGGATATTTCCCGGGATTCATGGCCGCTGCACGGGGGGATCCGCTGATCACTGCCCCGGAAGAAACCCGTTCGGGCAAAAAGATGGTCAGCAAGGCCGCCCACCCCATTCCCATCGATCACAGTCCGGCCGTCAAAACCGATGGTCTGCAACCGGATCCTGAACCCCTGGTCAGCGGGCTCTTCACAGCGTCCAATCACAGTGATTTCAACATCAAGGCCCGTTACCTCGGGCTGTACGTTAATCCTTCGCCCAATGTCCACGTGCTGCCCAACATTGCCGAATTTGCGGGCGGTGATAACGCCGGGATCATTCTTGTTGAAGAGCCGCAGATCAGTGACGATACAATTCTGATTATCGATATCGGCACCAATGGCGAGCTGGCCCTGATGGAAGAATTGGAACAAATGCTCATTGACGCCTTTAACATACCCAATATGACTGATGAATTCCCACATCGGAAAAGAGACAAAAGCGGCCTGACAGATCGATCGCCATCTGCAAGACGTCAGGTCGGCTGAAACCAACCAAAGGTGAAACAAGGTGACGGTATGGAAACAGACAATGGCAATCAGATCTTATCAACATTGAATGTGCGCCTAAAAAACGAAAGGAGGTGAACCCATGGCAAAAGGTAATTACAGCATCCGGTATGATCCGGACAAATTAAGGAAAATGATTGAAGAGGGCAAGACGGCAAAGGAGATCACCCAAGAATTCCAAATATCTCCCTACACGCTGCGGGAGCATCTGGTGATGCTTCAGAATCTTGACAAGAAAATCTATGTCGTCAACGGACTTTTTGACTATTCCAAAGTAGAAGAATCAAAGGTCAAAAAGGAAGGGATCGTTTTTTCCAAGGAGATGCTCGCAAAAACCGGTTTTGAACCGGGTGATTGCTTCGAGATGACAGTCGAAAAAGACCGTATCGTTTTAAAAAAATGTGAGAGTGACTGACATGTAGACGACCAAAGACAGCCAAGGTATAGCACAAATGTTCTGCAGTACCAAAAAAATCATGCATGTGCTGGAAGCCGGATCTATTGCAGACCATCTGCCCGGGAAAGAACGGATATAAGGTGATTCCCGGAATTGAGGCGGTGCATGAAAAAAGCCCAAATATTAATTTACCCGGGAGGGTTGTGAAGGAGGTGTTTTATGTCCGAACAAGATTTTAACATCAGGACTGCAGAAACCATCAAGAACCTGGACAACAAGATTTTTAAGTATGATGTCCAGCCGTGGGTATTTTTTGGCGGTGCCGGGTTGATTTTCGCAGGCGTGATCTTTACGATTCTCGCCGGTGATGCCGCCGAAAAGCTGTTTGCAAACACAAAGAGTTGGATTTCCGAATATACCGGCTGGTTTCTGGTGCTGACCATGAACGTCGTGTTGGCTACCTGCATCGGCATTCTGGTTTCTCCCCTGGGGAAACTGCGCATCGGCGGGCCCGATGCCAAACCCGAATTTACCTATCTTAGCTGGTTTGCCATGCTGTTCAGCGCGGGTATGGGCATCGGCCTGCTCTTTTACGGGGTGGCCGAACCCATGTTCCATTACGTGGCCAACCCGCTTTCAGAACCGGGCACCATCGCCAGCGCCAAGGCGGCCATGGAGCTGACCTATCTGCACTGGGGCTTTCATCCCTGGGCCATATACGCGCTGATCGGCCTGGGGCTGGCATTTTTCGGTTTTACCCAAGGGCTGCCGCTGTCGATCCGCAACGTCTTTTATCCGATTTTAAAAGAGCGCATCTACGGCGGGTTCGGCAACGCCATCGATATCCTGGCTACGATCTCCTGTCTTTTCGGTGTGGCCACATCCCTGGCCTTCGGCGTGCAGCAGGTGAATGCCGGATTGTCGCACCTGTTCGGTATCCCTCAAAATGCCAACGTTCAGGTAATATTGATCGCCGGCATCACCGCCCTGGCCACCTGGTCGGTGGTGCGCGGTCTGGAAGGCGGCATTAAAGTGCTCAGTAACATCAATATCGCGCTGGCACTTTTATTGATGCTCTTTGTCTTCATTCTCGGCCCGACCCTGTTCCTCCTCAACGCCTGGATCGAAAACCTGGGCAATTACATGCAACATTTCTTTGATCTGGGCTTCTGGAACGAAACCTACACGGACGGCGGCACCTGGCAAAACGGGTGGACCATTTTCTACTGGGCCTGGTGGATCGCCTGGTGTCCTTTTGTGGGTATGTTTATCGCCCGGGTCTCCTACGGGCGGACCCTGCGGGAGTATCTGGCCTGCGTGCTGGTCGTACCGACCCTGGTGACCTTTACCTGGATGACCGTATTCGGCAACAGCGCCATCTATATCGAACGGTTCATGAGCGGCGGCATGGCCAAGGCGGTTCAGGAAAATATCCCGGTCTCCCTGTTTATCTTCCTGGAAAGCTTTCCTTTGAGCTGGGTGACCTCCATTCTGGCTATGGTTGTAGTCGTCTTCTTTTTTGTGACCTCTTCGGACTCGGGCTCCATGGTCATCGATATCATCACGGCCGGCGGCAACCCGGATCCCCCCAAGCCCCAACGGCTGTTCTGGGCCATCAGCGAAGGCACTGTTGCGGCGGTCCTCCTTTTGGGCGGCGGCATGGTGGCCCTGCAAACCGCGGCCATCTGTACCGGGCTTCCCTTTGCGGTCGTTATGTTCCTGATGTGCTTTGCGGTAATCAAAGGGCTTGTGGACCATGTGAAAAAACACGGCTACAACTGATTGGCGGGGAAAAACGGCGATGTTGCATCACCTGATGCAACCCAAGATACCATCGGATCGTTTTTACGTGTTTGGATCCGCTGTGGCATGCGCATTTTCAGACAACGCCGCTGCTTTTCAAATAGGAGGGACTTATGAGAAAAAAGAGAGCCATACATTATACGGCAGTGCTGTTTTGTACATTGTTCATACTGACTGCCATTTTGCCTGTCCAGGCCCGGGCCGCCGAAAAGGTCGTTCGGCTGGCTTATGTGGAGTGGTCGGAAACGATCGCCAGCACCAATCTGGTTCAGGCGGTTATTCAGGAAAAAATGGGCATCCGGTGTGAAATCATTCCGCTGACAGCGGATAAAATGTGGGAGGCGGTGGCCACCGGCAAGGCGGATGCCATGGTAGCCGCCTGGCTGCCCAGCACCCACGGCCACTATTACGCGCAATTCAAAGACCGGCTGGTGGACCTGGGACCGAATCTGGATGGCACCCGGATCGGGCTGGTGGTGCCGGATATCACCGTGGGCCGCCAGACGGCAGCCACCGGACAGCGGAATGCACCCTATATCACGGTCGACTCTATTCCGGAATTGAAGAATTATGCGCGCAAATTTAATGGCAAAATCATCGGCATCGATCCGGAAGCCGGCATCATGAAAAAAACCAGGGAAGCCATGCAGGCCTATGATCTGAACAACTTCCGCCTGGTCCAGGGCAGCGAAATCTCCATGGCCGCCGAATTGTCCGATGCCATCCGCAAACAGAAGTGGATCGTGGTGACCGGCTGGATTCCGCACTGGATGTTTGCCCGCTGGAAACTGAAGTTCCTCGAAGATCCCCAAAATGTCTTCGGGGGCAAAGAAGAAATCAAGACCATGGTTCGCAAGGGACTGAAGGAAGATATGCCCGATGTCTATGGATTCCTGGACCGGTTTCAATGGACGCCCGAAGATCTGGGCCAGCTGATGATCTGGATTCAGGAGGACCAGGGGATGTTTCCCTATGATAAGGCCCTGCGCTATATGCGCTACCACCCGGAGCAGATACAATCATGGCTGGAGTGAAAAGGCCGGCATGCGCTTTTAGGGTGAACATTAAGCCCGCAACCATCGGGGATGGAAAAACCGTGGCCAAAAGGAAACCGCGTCTTCGGTATTCTGCAGCCATGACAACCGGAAAGGGGCTCTTTCTTGGTATCGGCATCTGTTTTGTGCTTGTGCTGGCAGCCGGCTATCCGGCCGCGGCCCAGCACAGGCCGAAACAGTTCCCGTCATATGTGGAGAATCGACCGCAAGCAGAAAAAACCGTTTCCATGGCACGGGCGACCTGGGATACCGGTTGGTTCCAGGCCGAAATTTTTAAAAAACTCCTCGAAGAGCTGGGATATGCGGTTGGTTTGCCGCAAACCATGGACAACCGTGATTTCTATCTGGCAGCCGCCCGGGGGGAACTGGATTTGTGGACCAACGGCTGGTTTCCCAGCCACACCCCTTTTCTTGAAGATGATCGGGTGCGGGGCAAGGTGGAAGCGGTCGGATTTGAAGTCACAGCCGGTGCGTTGCAGGGATATCTGGTGGACAAAAAAACCGCCGAGGCACTGGGGATTACCAGCCTGGGCGATTTAAGGGACCCCCGGATTGCCGCGGTGTTCGATCGAAACGGCAATGGCAAGGCGGACCTCATCGGCTGTAATGTCGGCTGGGGGTGTGAACTGATCATAGAACATCACCTGGATGCCTACGATCTGCGCGCCACCGTCGAACACATTCAGGGAGACTACTCTCCCATGATGGATGAAACCGTTGTCCGCCACAAACAGGGCCAGCCCATTCTGTTTTATACCTGGACGCCCAACTGGACGGTGGGCACGCTGGTGCCGGGCAAAGATGTGGTCTGGATTCAGGTGCCCTTTGCCAGTTTGCCCGAAGAACAGGAGAAGCTCAATAGCCAGACAATCATCAAAGGGGTGCCCGGGTGCGTAAACGACCCCTGTGCCATGGGGTTTCCGCCCAACGACATCCGGGTCGTGGCCAATAAACAATTTCTGGAGAACACTCCGGATATCAGACGATTGCTGGAACTGGTGAAAATTCCCCTCGAGGATATTTCCCGCCAGAACGCTAAAATGATTGACGGTGAGGATGATAACGATGACATCCGGCGTCACGCGCTGCAATGGATCACAGCCAACCGAAACAGGATCGATCCGTGGCTGAAGGCGGCCAGAGCCCTCCAACCCTTCAAAGAACCCAGGGCGCTGTCGCAAGGTCAAGCGGGTCGACCGGCAAAAGCGAAAGTGCTGCGGGTGGTCACCAAGCGTTTTGAGCCGTTGGTGATTTATCAGGATAAACAATATGTCGGTTTCAGTATCGAATTATGGGAAAAAATCGCCCGAAGCCTGGGCCTGGACTATGAGCTTTACGGCGTGAACACGATTGCCAAACTGCTGGATGAAGTGGCGCGCGGTGCAGCGGATGTGGCCATCTCCGGAATCAGCATCACCGTGAAGCGCGAGCAGGTGCTTGACTTTTCGCATGCTTTTTTCGAGACCGGGCTTCAGATCATGGTACGGGAGGGCTCCGGGTCCGTGCTCGCCGAAGTTCTTTCTAAAGTTTTTGCAATTATTTTTTCACGTGAGCTGCTTTATGGGGTTTCGTTATTCCTGATCATTCTGCTCATTGCCTCGCATATCATCTGGGCCCTGGAGCGGCGCCACAATCCCCAGTTTCCCGAGCGCTACCCGCAAGGTCTCTGGCATTCGATCTGGTGGGCCGTGGTAACCGTGACCACCGTTGGTTACGGGGACAAGACGCCCAAGGGCACTGTCGGGCGGCTGTTCGGCCTGGTCTGGATATTGGCCGGATATTTTGTTTTCGCCTATTTTACGGCGAGTGTTTCCTCCACTGCCACGGTCCAGGAACTGCATGGATTAATCAACGGGCCGCAGGATCTTTTCGGCAAAAAAGTAGCAACCGTTGAAAAAAGTACTGCCGCCGACTATCTCGCCGAACAGGGCATAGGTGCCGTCAGCGTCGAGGATGTAGAAATCGCCTACCCGCTTTTAGAATCCGGGAAAGTGGATGCCATTGTATATGACGCCCCGGTCCTTCAACATTACGCTTCCAGATCAGGCAAGGGGAAGGTCAAGGTTGTCGGGTTGCTTTTCGAGGAACAAAATTACGGGATTGCGATTCAAGTCAAAAGTCCGTACCGGGAAGCAATCAACATCGCCCTCTTGAGACTCATTGAAACAGGCGCTTACGAAGAAGTCAGCAAAAAATGGTTCGGGAACTGAGCGTCTGCTGTCCGACGCTTGCAGAATCCGGGTATTGATCTGCGGAAAAATCAAGCACCAAAATACAAATATCAAACAATACACAAACCCAGAATTCTAATGTCCCAAACATACCGACCCGTATCGTTTGAATCATTAGGTATCGAGATTTGTTTGCTATTTAAGGTTTATCATTTGGAATTTACTTACTCCCTATGCTGAACAGGATCAGCGAAATTCCCCGGTTTGAGTACTCACAAACTATATCTGGGACACAGCAGTAGAACTTATGTTTCAAGCTGTTTGTACATTACCAATGCATCCACAAAGCCAAGCCGGGGATGCCGGAAGGCTTCGGGCAGGGTACCGATTACTTTAAACCCGTGTCTTTTCCAGAGCCGGACAGCACCCTTGTTGGTAGAGACAACCAAATTGTACTGCATCGCTCGGAAGCCCCGCGCAATTGCCTCAAGCTGGGAATGGGTGCACATTTCGGACGCAATACCCTTGCCGCGGGCATTTTCTGCTACGATATAACCACAGTTACAGACGTGTGACCCAAGGGCGGGCTGGTTCGGCTTGATATAGTAGGTGCCGAGCACCGCGTTGTTTCCATCCACGGCAACAAAAGTGGCGGCAGGCATCTCTACCCAGATCCGGTGTGCATCCGTTGCGGTGATCTCCGGAGAAAAAACGTAAGTTTCACCGGCCCGGAACGTCGGCTCGATAATTTGCCACGTGGCCGCCCAATGCTTTTCTTTAAAAGGTTGAATATGGATCATGTAAAATCCATAACAGCATCCAGCCCCCGGTGCAGTCCATTCAGGGTCGATACCTTGCGTATGGCCAGCAGCGTGCCGTCAACATAGGGCTGGGCGCTGGTGCCGGGATCGTGACGCAGGGACAGCTGCATCTGCGGAAGGCCGAAGATGGCTTCCACCGAAGCGACATACCCGGGCAACCGCACCGAATGCACCTGGCTCCCGCCCAGGCTGGCCCCCCGGCTCGCGCGCGGTCCCACGGTCTGATCCACCGGCACTTCCAGCTCGGGTTGGCGTACCTGACCCAGCCGGTAGGCCAGTTCCCGGGCCGTGCCGCTGGGGGCGTCGGTTTTGGCGGCGCCGGCATAATCGATGACTTCCCAGTGCGGGATAAATCTGGCGGCCATGGTTGCAAATTTCAGCAATAACACGGCTGTCAGGGCAAAATTTCCGGCTGCCAGCACACCCCGTTTGGCTTTTTGGGCCACCTCATCGATTTGCGCATAATCTTGTTCGGTCAGCCCGGAAGTGCCGACCACCACATGGGCTCCGGCTGCCAGGCCTTGCAGCACATGCGCTTTGGCAGCTTTCGGCTTGCTGAATTCCACCAGGACATCGCAAGCATTTTCAAGCGCTTCATGAGCTGAAGCACGGACTGTCAGATCCAATCCGGGAATGTTCAGAACTTCGCCCAATTGCCGGCCGGCTGCGCTGCGGGCGACGGCGCCGCTGAGTTGCAGATCATCGGCGGCGTGGATGGCTCGCGCAAGTTCCGCGCCCACCCAACCGGTTGCCCCTGCCAGACATACTTTGACGGTCATGATAAATTCTCCTTTAATATTTAAGATGCGATCCTTACTTGTTTTCCTGTTAGAGTGAAACTAACACATTGGCCTGGTAAAACAAGGTGTTTGCCCGGTGTTGACCTTTTGAGTATCGATCGTATGTTGCACTTAACTGAGTTACACTGAAAATAAATGACCATTAAAAACCATGCCTACCAGGAGGAATTTATGATGCTAAACGGTAAAACCATCGGCATTCTCGTCGGACCGGGATACGAGGACCTCGAATTCTGGGTGCCTTATATGCGCATGCAGGAAGAAGGTGCAACCGTACTGGTCATTGGAACCCAAAAAAACGAATCCTACAAAAGCAAAAGCGGCGGCTTGAGCGCAAAAAGCCAGGTGGCCGCCAGGGAGATGACGGCCGACCAGTTGGATGCATTGCTGGTGCCGGGGGGCTGGGCGCCTGACAAGCTTCGCCGTGATGAAGATGTTTTGAGCCTGGTTCGAGAAATGAATGCCCGGCACAAAGTCATCGGATTGATCTGTCATGCCGGTTGGGTCGCGGCCAGTGCCGGTATCTGCAAGGGTAAACAGGCTACCGGCAGCACCGGCATCAAGGATGATATGCAAAACGCCGGCGCCACCTGGGTGGATGCGCCTGCTTTACGGGATGGAAACCTGGTATGGGGGCGCGTGGTTGCCGACATTCCGGATTACTGCCGTGAACTGATCAAGGCCCTGTCATAATTGCATGCATATGGTGCGAAAGAGAAAAAAGGATTATATCTAAAATATTCGAAGTAAACATTCAATATTTAAGAACAGACCCCAAATGTTTCACTTAAAATGGGCGTTACATAAGCCCCAGATCTTTTAAATTTTACTTTTTTTGATGTTTTCATCTATTCCATGATTGAATAAAAGCGGTGTACTCGGTGTCGGGGTGAAGATCTTCCCGCACCGGCGAGAAAACTTCCATGACCACCGAATCTTTGATGGCGTACGTTCCGTGTTTCGCATTAACGGGTATGCACCAGCTGTCCCCCGGGCCGCAGTCGTAGACCTGGTCGTTGATGAACAGTCGGGTCCTGCCGGTCAGCAGATACCCGGTCTGCTCATTGGGGTGGTTGTGGGTTGGAATTCGGGTCCCCTTTGACAGCCTTATTTCAATCATTAAAGTATTTTGGCCATAAACCAGGGTTTTTTGTTTGATACCTTTTATAGTGGATCGGTAACCTTCGCTGCTGTTTTTATTGAACACGGGCCTTCTTCTCCTTACGCCTTCCCCGACTTCCCGATTGCTTCAAGTGCCAAACCACCGCAACCAGAAAGATAGGAAATTTGTTTCACCTGGTTAAGTATGTCAACGAGCCGATGGTCTGTCAATAACCACGTTGATAAAGCGGTTGTATGTTGCAACATCAAACGCATTGGAACTTTGAAGGCACTGTTTTTTGAAGCTGCAAAAAGACCATTTAGAGCGTTTGTCAGAATAACGTTCCGATATGGGTAGTTTTTCACATTTTTTGAGCCCAACCACGCCAGGTTGCCGCCGTTGGTTGCATTGTGTGTCCGCGGCGGTACGGATGTTGTTGACTGCGAGCAACCGATGGCATATAAAAAGATGAAAACGGATACTGGAAGGAGGGCTGCAAGATGCCAAAAAAAATCATGATCATCGACGACGACCCCACGGTGGTGCGTTACCTTCAGGCCGTTTTCAGCGACAACGGCTATGCCACCTGCACCGCACAAAGCACTTCCGAAGCCCTTGGAGTGGTGAGACAGGAAAAGCCGGACCTGATCACCCTGGATCTGCAGCTGCCCGGTGAATGGGGTCCCCGGTTTTATCGAAAGCTCAGGAAAGTAAAGGAGCTCAAAGAAATCCCTATCATCGTCATCAGCGGCATCGACGGCGATCATGCCATCAAAGACGCAATCGCGTTCATCGCCAAACCCTTTGATCCTGAGAAGGTGATCGGAATCGTCAAGAATACGATCGGATGAAGCTGCGCCGGGATCGTGGTTCAGGTATATGGCAAGGGGTCAGATCTTTTAGTTAACCTGAATTTTGCACGCAAATCAGCGCTATGAACACTTTGCAGTAATTTTCTATTTTTACTGCAGTATTTTAAGGTCAATCTAACGGATAATTTTTTCTTTTATAATTACTTCTTTTTCAG
>Ga0126335_1000294_pt1 | contig 23456 bp, 24 predicted proteins | sample OlaspJWI45metaG_FD_108409 | JGI IMG/M metagenome (GOLD analysis project Ga0126335, IMG submission 108409) | Marine gutless worms symbiont microbial communities from Oahu, Hawaii - Olavius sp. 1 OAHU.JWI-45 metaG | ecosystem: Host-associated > Annelida > Digestive system > Unclassified | place... | reverse complement strand
CCGAAAAGATCCTGGTTTATGATTTCAAAGAAAATAGGTTGCTTTGAGCGAATTGAATAATTCTATAGGTGGGTCAACTCGGTTGAGTAAAGGCGGGTCAGTTTAAATGAGCGTCAAGGCCATGACAAGGGTTACCTTGACTTACGGCCGGCACCGGACAAAGACACGCGACCTTCAAAGCGGCATTTGCTGACCGACATCATGGCGGTTTTCCGTCATCCCAATACCTTCCTGCTCTTCCTTATCCCGGGCGGCATTGTCGGCAGCGTACTCACATTTTCCGGTCTATGGGGCGTGCCCTTTCTGGCGGCTCATCATGGACTGTCGACAGCCAGGGCATCCGCACTGGCTTCGGCAGTTCTTGTGGCCTGGGCCGTGGGGGGGCCGATTTTCGGCTGGTTTTCGGACCGTATCGGGCGGCGCAAACTACTCTACCTTTTCGGCTGCGCGGTTTCTCTGGCTGGCTGGATCGTAGCATTCTGGGTCCCATCCATTTCAATAACCGTGCTGAGTCTGGCCCTGCTGACGGCAGGGTTCGGCTCCGGCTGCATGGTACTCACCTTTGCCTTTGCCAAAGAATCGGTTCCGGTCCGACTTTCCGGAACGGTTACCGGTGCAATGAACATGGGCGTAATGATGGGGGCAATGCTGCTGCAGCCTGCCGTTGGCTGGGTGCTCGACAGTAAATGGCGTGGTGAAATGATCGACGGTGTCCGCTATTACGGACTGGATGCTTACAAAACCGGATTTTTGCTTATGTTAGGCTGGCTGGCACTGTCGCTGCTGCTGCTCTTTTTTACCCGCGAAACCCATTGCCGCCAGGTGGGGTGAACGCTTTTGGCAATATCGCGAGCACGGTGAACCGAACCCTGGTTTACTGCTTGAGAAGGGGACCAATTTGGCTTCCGCTCCGTTTGCTGCCGCGGACTTAACGAACAAATGGCATCAGCGCGAAGCGGGCGCCATGACACCGATCCGGACCAGATAATCTGCGATGCTTTTATAATGGCTACCCCAATCCGGCGGGCAGTCATTGTGGGCGCAATCATAGGTTATCATGTGGGATCGGGGTGCGACCCGATGCAGTTTCAGACCGTGGCGATAGGGGATGACGTTGTCGTAGCGGCCGTGTAAGATTAAAATCGGATGTTTGTAATTTTTTACTACCGGAAGATTGTCAAACGGATCTAAAACCAGAAAACCGGGCGCGCCATACCGTATCGCAAATGATCGAATGCTGGTAAATGCGGACATAAGAATAAGGCCGGCGCACGGACGGCGAGCAGCCAGGGCGCAAACAGCACCGCCCCCCAGAGAACGACCGTACAGGATTATTTTTTGAGGATCGGCTATTTTCCGTGTCAGCAGCATATCATAGGCCGCTACAAAGCCGACGGTAATGCTTTTTTGCGACGGACTGCCGCCAGACCTGCCATACCCGGGGTATTCGACCAGAAGAACGCCCATCCCCATTTGCCGAAAGGGCAACATCTCATCCACATTATAATCGATCAACTCTGCATTCCCATGTGCGAATATAACTGTCGGGACCGCGACATCGGCCGGCTGTATTCCGACCGGCGGCAAGTACCAGGTTTCGATCCGGCCATATTGCGTGTCGAGCCAGATTTGTTGAATGCCCGAACTTTCCAAATCAGGTTTCCCGACGTTGCCGATAAAGCCGCGCGGGTATATGAGCGAACGCTGCATCAGGAACAACAGCAGGCAGTAGGCCGCATAAAACATCAACACGCCCACCAGCAGCTTTATGGATGTGTGCAGATTCTGGGATGTGATAAGCATTGCCATAACAATAAGTTGAGCCAGCGACACACCTTTAACAAATCAAATCAGATGTGTTGTCCCGCGCCAGCGGGATTAGGCCAGTTTAGCCGGTTAGTCGGATATCTTAGAATCAAAAGTTGAGGTCTTCGCCCTAAGGCCGCAAAGAAGATTGATTGCATAATCTGTAACTATACACAAAAAATTTCAAGTCAAAACTGACGCAATCGACTCCATCCAGTATATGGCCGGCCAGGCCGGCCCCAATCGACTCAAATACGCCTGCGGCGGGCCGGGGTCAGGCGGTTCAATTTTCAATTGGTAGACAAAATAAGCCAGTTTTGATATAAATAACAGGTTTTTACATCGCAATTTCCTTTAACCGCAGCAAGCGTATTGCACGCAAACTTTTCTATTAAATGGTCGTGCTGAAGGTCTTCAGAACTACCGGGACTCAATTAATGATTTTACAAAGCGTTGCAGGGCTTTTCGGGGTCTGCCGTTAATTCTGCTGGTGAGCGCGCTGTCTTCGCTATTGTTTTACTGGAAAATTATACCCCGGGTGGTCAAAGGCTTTTCCTGGGCGCTGCAAAAAAGCATGGGGGTAGGGGGTGCAGAAGGTGTCGGCCTGTCAGCCAACGTGTTTGTCAACATGGTGGAGGCCCCGCTTTTTGTCAGGCCATACCTGAGTTTTATGACGCGCAGCGAATTGTTTGCCCTGATGACCTGCGGTATGGCTACCATAGCCGGTACGGTTATGGTTCTGTATGCCATGTGCGGTTTTGCCAATTCGGGCAGTCTGGGTATCATGATCGGCGGCATGGGCACCATGGCGCCCGATCGGCGCAATGAAATCGTTGAACTGGGACCGCGATCCGTCATTGCCGGAACGATAAGCACCTGCATGACCGGTGCGGTGGTAGGGATCATTGGTGTGATAACGTAAATCGCGACAAGCCCGTACGATTGTCCGTGGTCAGTTGTCCGATAATAAGCTTATAGCTCACAGCTGATAGCTCATAGAATAATAAAAAAGACAGCGCTTCAGCGCTTCTTTGATCCAAAATCCAATATCCAGTATCCCGTATCCAGTATCAAGGATCCCGTATCCAGTATCAAGTATCCCGTATCCAGTATCCAATATCCAGTATCAAGGATCCAGTATCCCGTATCCAGTTTATTCCAGTTTCCAATTTCATCCAAAGCTTCGCTTGACAGGCTATGGTAAATCACTTAGTATCCAAAAAAAAGATTTAACTAGGAATTTTAATTTGTTTCATTAACTCAGGAGGTTCACATGGCTGGAAAGAAAGAATATGAATGCAAAAACTGCGGCAATAAGGCTGAGGTGGCAGAAGGTGAAAATGCGCCCGATTGCTGCGACGATACGATGACCGCGGCTGAACCGCTGCCGTTTTGCACTACAAGCGATACGGCAGAACACACCGGCGGTGAGAAATTTGGCGAACCCTGCGATGATGGGCGTTCCGGGAAGCTTTAAACCGAATTCGAGCAACTGATAGTTTACTGCAGCATCTCAAGATAGAATAAAACCCCCGGAATGCTTTGGCCCCGGGGGTTTATATCTCCCATCCGACCGCTAATATTCTCTCAAGCCTCTTTCGATTTCGATATCCATTCAGCCTGTAACATCTGCCGGATGACCTGGCATCATTTTCTCAGGTGATGATCTTATGAATATCCATTGAACCTGTAACGATGGAGCAATCATTATGTTTAATGAAATCCTGGTGGCCGTGAAATTTTCCGCAGCCGGTGCCCAGGCGCTGAAAACGGCAGTCCAACTGGCCGGCGTGCATGCGGCGCGTCTGCATGTATTTCATGCGCTGGATTACCGCCTCAAAGAACTCGAACCCAATGATCCCGATTTGATCGATCGGCGAAAACAGACAGAAGCGCGTTTTGAAAAAGAATTTCGTTCGATCTTAGGTGACCACAAGAAGCTGGCGTACGCAGTTTATCCGGCCGACCCCGGACTTGAAGTCTGTAAACTGGCCAAAGATTTAAACGCCGATTTGATCGTGCTTGGTTGTCATCAGCGCCGGGAAATAGCGGCCATGGGAAGATTGGATTACGTTGGTATGACCATACTCGAAAAAGCACATTGTCCGGTGATGCTTGTGCCACCGATCACAAAGGCTGAACAGTCTTATGACTAGTACAGAGCTGGCCAACGAAACCTCCCCCGTTGATTAGCCTCCAGAATTTTGAGTCACCTCAACTGATTTCCGGCTGTTGGATAAATGCATGCAAACCGGTTTCAAAAGGGCCAGAAGCTATTGTCAAACCAGATATTTTCCCTGATTTTTCGATCCAGCGTTGCCAGAAAATCAAGGTGGGTGCCCTCCCAGTCTGCCAGCCACGTATAAAGGTTTTTCTCGTCGGGATCGGCCGCGGTGGAAGCCCTCTGGGCATACAGTTCTATGGCACTTTTTTCCATGGCCATTGCGGCGGCTACGGCAGCGGCCTCAAATCCGGCTGCACCGATTTTTTGTTTTAACTCATCGGTCAGTATCTGATCGGCCATCGCCCTGGTGTTGAGAGCCTCTTCATCAATGGATTTGAAGGATTTGGCTTCCTGATAAAATTTGAATTGATCGGACAGGATCTGAATATGAAGGGTCTCTTCATCGGCCATCAACGTAAAAAAACGTTTGACCGCATCATCTTCCGCCCCGGCGGCAACCTTGCTGTAAAAAGCGTTTCCGCGGCGTTCCAGCAGAATCGCATTTTTAAGTATATCAAGGGTTCTGTCTTCGCTCATCAACTACCTCCTTTAATTAATCGCGTGATCCCTGTCTATTACGTCACAGGGTGTTGTCTTGGCAAGCTATAAATAACACGGTGCAAAGGGTTATTTGAATACGGCTACTGTTTCGACCGGGCGACTGCCAGCCCTATGTTTCCATGGAAATATGATTGCATCTGAACAATTTCCAGCTTGTGACGCCGCAGGGTCGGTATCAGTCCTCCGGATCTCAGAAAACGGCGACCGTTTCTGAAGTGTTCCGGTCCGGCCAGTATTTCAGCAGCGGTTATGCAACATTTGCTGGTTGAAAATTCGCGGCGGGGCACAAAATCAACCACGATGAAAACCGCATCATCGCGAGCCGTGCGCAGCATTTCACGGATGGCGCCGAAGCGGACTTGTGCGTTCATTTCATGCAGGCTCAGTTGCACGATCTCTGCGTCAAACGATGCATCTGCAAACGGCAGCCGGGCGGCATCGCTGTTTACAGGTGCATTCTTACCATTTCCGTCGGCATTCAACTTTCGCCAGGTGTGCCGGAGCATTGCCGGCGATCTGTCAATTGCGAACGTTTGAAAGCCGGCCTGCTTCAGAAGGTGCGTCTGGGTGCCGGTACCGCATGCTATTTCCAGAACTTTGGGTTCCGGGACAGATTGCAGGTGTTCACGTAAATAAGAGACCGTTTGACGCCTTATAGGCAACAAGAGCGGTTCCAGGATTAAATCATACAACCGGGCCGCCATTTTATATGGATCTTGAGATTTCATTTGTTTTCGTTTTCGCCTGCCGCTTCGGTAAACAGGCTGACGAGCGGGTGTTCGTACCAGCTTTTCAGCAACGGTCCGCTGAGAAATCCGTTGTGGCCGCCGTAACGCTGGATCGCCAGTCTGACTGACCCGTTGAGTTCGAGCCGGCGGAAATCTTCGATCGGAATGATCGGATCATCTTCTGCAATCAGCAGGGTTGTCGGTACGCCCAGATCGACCAGGGCCGCATCGACAAGTGTATATCCCCGGAAGTATTCCCGCACCGAATTAAACGGGCTGTAGCGTTCCAGCAAAGCGGCGGTGATGTCGCGTATGCTGTTCAGTTTCATGATATCTGTAAAATTGTAACGGCGCGGATACAGGGTCTGCTTGGTTGACAGCGAACGAAGCCATTTTTTCACAAAGTATTGACGGATAAACGGGTTCCGGTCGATACGATCGGTGGCTTTATCAGGGTCGAGCACGGGGCTGATCGCCACGATGGATTTCAGGTTATCAATCGTTGACCGGCTGCATTTGCGTGCGATCCGCAGGGCAAAATTACCGCCCAGAGAAAATCCGACAATATGTATGGGCAGTGTTGCATCCCCTTCGGCAATTCGGCGTACCGCCCCAAATACCTCGTCGAATAAAACCGCATAAAAGATCCCTTCGTTGAGGTGATGACTGTTGCCGTGATCTCTGAAATTAAGCCTGAAGACAGCGTACCCGTGCTGATACAGAAACTTTCCGGTGTTCAGGATATAGGTTGAATCGGCACTGCCCTCCCAGCCGTGCAACAGGATTACCAATCCCGAAGGGTTTTGATTCTGCGGCAGCGACAGATATCCCAGCAGGCGCACGCCGCCGTGCGTATCGATAATCATCGGCCGTGCATTGGCCCGCATCGGATTTGCACCCCGGGCTCGCAGCGAACTGCTCGACAGCAGTGTCTGGATCATGCCGTTTTTCAACGGCCAGGGGGGACGGAAGGCGTAGGGTTGCATGGGAAAGTTTCGAGTTACTGGTTTCGAGTTACAGGTTTCGGGTTGCGAGTTACGGGTTTCGAGTTGCGAGTTACGGGTTATGGCGTCGCTTCGCTTCAACAAAAAAAACAGGTAAAAGGTCAAAGGTATAAGGTTCAAGGTTAAAGGCTAAAGGTATAAGGTTAAAGGAATAAACTGGATACTGGATATTTGATATAGGATTTTGGATCAAGGAAGCGCTGACGCGCTGTCTTTCTTATTATCCTATGAGCTATCAACTGTGAGCTATGAGCTTATTTTCGGACAACGGACAATGCCGAAGGTATTCCTATGGACTCACACTCCGGGCGAGTCATCCAGTATCCGGTAGAGATTCTTCAATGCAACGGACCACGGACCACGGACAACTGACAATGCCGCAGGCACCCATGAGCTCACGCCGCAGGTGTATCATCCGGTAGCCAGTGGCGATTATTCAATGCAACGAAATCCCTTTCTTTTCCTATGAGCTATCAGCTGTGAGCTATAAGCTTATTATCGGACAACGGACCACGGACAATTTTTTTACCTTTCACCTTACACCATGTACCCTATACCACTCACAATATACCCGTAACCGCGAAACTTCCGATATGCTTCAGGTTCCTGTATCCAATATCCATATCGAGAATCCTGCATCTTGCATTCCGTATCGATTATCTTTTTCATCGTTAATGGGAATTATGTGTGCTATATTATATAGCACTTTTTCACCGGCAGCGATAATCCGCTTAATATAAAGCACCTTCCCGTTAACTCAACTGTCAGGATCTTTATCTATGGCAAAAGTTGTCGATCTTCAAGCCTATCGGACCAAAACGATTGTACAGCGAGCCTTCGGGCCGTGGCGTAAACGGCTCGATGAGGCCTATGACGAGAAAACCCGTCTGGCTGACCTGTCCGACCAGACCCTGCATCTGCTTGCCGTTCCCGGCGAAAGGAGCAGTGCCGCCTTTTACGAACTGATCATGGGCATACTGGATATGGGTGACCCGAATCGGTTTTACTACCTGGAAAAAGGCCAGCAGTTACTGGTTGTCGATACCCACCTGTTTATAGCCGATCAAGTTCGTTTCGAGATGATGCACCGTTTGGGTTGGGTGGCCGGATACCACTGCAAACAGCACCGTCTGCTGGAAATGGTTCAGAACGTAGATGAATTGAAAATGCAATGTCGCGCCAATCCGCCTCGCCTGGCAAATTCCCACCAACAGTACGGCGATTACAGCGAACTGCCCCAGACTGAAAAGGAGGCGTTTATTCGCCGTCTGCTCCCCAAAGCCCTGGAGGCATTTCAAAACAGGCTCAGCTCCTGAAGTATCAATCTTAATGCCCGAATCTTGCAAAATCCAGGCAATATTTTTTCGCATCGCACACGCAGGGTATAATGGATTGACAGGACTACACCGAGCGGCTAATAAATCACTGTTAGAGCATTAAGGGTACCAATCGCGAAATCATGCCCGTCAGGCGTCGCGTTCTGTGAATTAAAAGCCAACTTCAGCAAGGTTCGTTTCAGAGAAACCCATGCAGATCAAACAGGCGGATCTATTTCTTGGGGCCAGCCACCATTTTGTCAGAGAGGTCATGGCCATCGCCGAAAAGCAGTCATATAACGCCGACGAGACTGTTTTTCACAGTGGTGATCCGGCTGATTTCATATTCATCCTGATCAAAGGCCAGGTTCGACTGGCTGCCGGTGATTCCGGGCGGGTGGTTTACACGAGCAGCAAAACCGGTGAATTGTTCGGATGGTCCAGTCTTATCGGCAGGTCGACATATTCCGCCTCGGCACACTGCGAAGCCAGGACGGTACTGCTCCAGATCGATAAAAAGCGTTTACAGAAAATCATCGCCAGGGAGCCCACGGAAGGGCTTCTGTTTTTCAGGCAACTGGCCGGTGCACTGGGCGATCGACTGATGGAGATGTACCGGATCGTTGATAAAATGGGTAGCGAAGCACCGTGAAGCTGACGGAGGAAGCAATGAATAAATCAGAAATTGCGGATGTCCTGGCTAACAGCGAGTTCTTTAGGTCCTTACAGAAAAACGACATCGCAGATATTGCCAGCATCTGCGATACCTTATCCTGCCAGAGCGGGGACTATATCTTTCGGCAGGGTGATTTCGGCGATCAGCTGTTTGTCGTGGTTGAAGGCCAGGTTTTTCTGGAACGGTCCATGGATGTCGGTGCTCACAAAGGGAAAGTGGTTTTAGAAACCCTCGGCAAAGGGCGCCTGCTGGGTTGCTGGTCAACGTTGCTGGGCGCCCCCCACATTTTGATGTCATCAGCCGGGTGCAAAGGTTCGACCCGGCTACTGGTGTTGAAAGGGAGCCAACTGCGCGAAAAAATGAGTCAGGATAACGCTTTGGGTTTCAATATATTGGAAAGATTATGCTTTCTATTGCGGGACCGCATTCAGGCCGCTTATGGCGCACTCGAAAAAATCTGATTGGCCGGTTGGTGCCAACCACGGTCCGGATCACCAACCAATCCCGACAGCGCAACGCAGTTTTGTCTGACTGCCTTTGAGGGTCGCTTGATTGAGGAGTAGAAACGCTTATGACGCTGAGCGCTGAAGAAACCGCGAACCTTGAAACAGTAAAAGAATCACTGAAACAATTTGAGAAGCAGCGGGGCAACCTCATTCCCGTTCTCCAAATGGTCCAGAACCGGTTATCCTATCTGCCACCCGAGGCCCTGCGGGTGGTGGCTGAATATCTGGACATAACCGTTTCGGAAGTATTCGGCGTTGCCACCTTTTACAATCAATTCCGTTTCAACCCCCCCGGTCGAAACCCTGTCAAAGTCTGCCTGGGTACCGCCTGTCATGTAAAAGGCGGTGATATCATCATTGAAAATTTCGCACGCAAACTGGAAATCAAGGAAGGTGAAACCACGCCAGACCGAGAATTCAGTCTCGAACGGGTTGCCTGTGTGGGGTGTTGTGCTCTGGCGCCCGTCGCAATTGTCGGCGAAACCTTGCACGGCCATATGGCACCCAGCAAGGTGGAGGGCCTGGTCATGCGGGTGCAGATTAAAAAAGAGATGGCCGAAAGAGCCAAACGGCAAGAAGAATCTGAGGAAAACTGAACGACCACCGTTGGCCTCGCCCCTGTCGAAGATTCGCCTCTGGCGTGGACGGGAGAGGATTACCCGCCTGCGGCGGCGCCGAAGGCGACCAGGGGTCGGGTGAGGGTGAATAGAAACGGCTTTTGATCATTAATAATATGATATCAGATATTTATGAACATATTCGACTCCAGGCGGTAGAACGTTGCAAGGCGCTGGCGGACCCGGACGGCATCAAAATTCATATCGGTATGGCGACCTGCGGCATCGCCTCCGGTGCGCTCGAAACCCAGGCCGCTTTTATCGAAGCCCTCGACCGCTTCGGTCTTCAGGCCATTATTCACCCCGTCGGCTGCTGCGGGCACTGTTATGCCGAACCTTATGTCATCATCGATCACCCCCAATCCGGGTTTCCGCCTATATTTTATCCGGAAGTCAATCCCGGCAAAGCCCGCATGCTCACCAAACTGTACCTGGTCGATGGTGATCCCCGGCTGGAACATATTCTCGGCGCGACCGTAGAAAACGAACTGATACCTTCGGTGCTGGAATATCCCCGGTTTAATATGGAAAACAGGGTCATCACGGAAAAATGCGGACGGATCGACCCTGAAAACATAGACGAATATATTGCCCAAAACGGTTATGCGGCCCTGGCTCAAACCCTGCAGCAGGCGCCCGAGCGGGTCATCAAGGAAATCGAACGTTCCGGATTGAGAGGCCGGGGCGGTGCCGGTTTTTCCACAGGTGCCAAATGGGCGCTGGCAGCCCGGGTAAATGCATCCGAAAAGATGATCATCTGCAACGCCGATGAGGGCGATCCCGGAGCCTACATGGATCGTACCCTGCTGGAAAGCAATCCGCATCAGGTTCTGGAGGGCATTATCATTGCGGCATACGCCATCGGAGCGCAACGGGCGATCATATATGTGCGGGCAGAATATCCGCTGGCTGTTAAAATCGTATCCAGGGCAATCCGTGAGGCTGAAGAGCGGGGGCTGCTCGGAACAGACATCCTTGGCAGCGGTTTCAATTTGACGGTTGAAATATTCGAGGGATCCGGTGCCTTTGTTTGTGGAGAGGAAACCGCTTTGATCCGCTCCGTGGAGGGCTTCCGGGGCATGCCCAGACATCGTCCCCCCTATCCTGTCCACAGGGGTCTGAATGATAAGCCGACCGTCATCAACAATGTCAAGACACTGACGTCAGTACCACCCATCGTTGAGAAAGGTGCCGAATGGTTCCGTGAAATCGGAACTGAAAACAGTCCCGGCACCGCCATTTTTTCGGTGGTCGGCAATGTCACCCATCCCGGTCTGGTCGAAATATCAATGGGCGTGACCTTGAGAACGCTGATTTTTGATATTTGCGGCGGCATTCCCAATAAAAATGAATTCAAGGCGGTTCAGATCGGGGGCCCATCCGGCGGATGTTTGTCGGCGGAATTTCTGGATACGCCCATCGATTTCGATTCTTTGAAAGATGCCGGCGCCATGATGGGATCCGGCGGTATGGTGGTTATGGACCAGGATAACTGCACGGTCGATGTGGCCCGTTATTTTCTCGATTTTACCCAGAAAGAATCCTGCGGGAAATGTACTTTCTGCAGGATCGGAACCCATCACCTGCTTCAGATTTTGGAGAGGTTGACCAAAGGTGAGAGTCAACCCGAAGCGCTTGATCTTCTGGAACGCTTGAGTGCCGATGTCCGGGACGGTTCTCTTTGCGGTCTGGGCAAGACCGCGCCCAATCCGGTGCTGACATCCATACGCTACTTCAGGGAGGAGTACCTGGCACATATTGAGGGCAAGCGTTGTCCGGGGTTGACCTGTCGTGATTTGATCGCTTATTACATCGATCTGGAGCACTGCGCCCGGGGATGTGACGCCTGCGTCACATGTTGCCCGACAGATGCGGTTTTTACGACCAGCAACCGTAAAAAAGGCATCGACCAGCAACTGTGCGTCAAGTGTGGCGAATGCATGGTGGCCTGCCCGCCGGAGTATGATGCCGTGCGCCGGGTCTCTCCGCCAGATCTGGCGCCGATCATCGAGCGGCCGCCGGAAACGGATAAAAAGAGTGACTGATAAAATGATTGCCTTAACAGTTGATCAACAGCAGATTGAAGCGGAGCCCGGTACGTTATTGCTGAAGGCCTGTCTGGACAGCGGGATCTATATTCCCAATTTGTGCTATCTGGAGCAACTTCGACCGGCACCGGCATCCTGTCGACTGTGCTTTGTCGAAATCGAAGGTGAACAGCAGCCCCTGACCGCCTGCACCCGGGTGGTCGAACCGGGCATGGTCGTGCGAACAGATACACCGGCCGTTCGCCGACTTCAAAAAACCGGATTGCAATTGTTGTTGTCGGTACACCACGTGGACTGTCGCAACTGTCCGGCCAACAGGAAATGTCCCCTGCAGGATATGGCAAAATATCTGAAAGTGGGGTTGAAGCCGAAACATCTCGATCGGCGACTCAAAACCCCTGAAATCGACCGGAGCCACCCGCAACTGGACTACTATCCCAATCGCTGCGTTCTTTGCGGCAAATGCCTGGAAGTCTGTCGCAGCCGAAACGGACAGGCTGTTTTCACTTTTGCCCGACGCGGGTTTGATACCGTCATTCACTATCTGGGAGCATCGGATAGTGAACCCATCACCGGCGCCGCGGTGTCTGCATGCGTGGCGATCTGCCCGGTTGCGGCCCTGCTGCCGAAAAATGCCGATTGAGTCTGAAGTATGAAATGTAAAACTTAGTGCAGCATAATGAGCGTCATGCGAAATTTCGGGGATAAGCGTTCGGCATTGTCCGAAAATAAGCTTATAGCAAATGCCTTCGGCATTGTCCGTCGTCAGTTGTCCGTGGTCCGTTGCATAGTGGAATCGCTACTGGATACGCTGACTCGCCTGTGGCGTGAGCTCATAGGAATACCTTCGGCATTGTCCGTTGTCAGTTGTCCGTGGTCCATTGTTGAGAAGAATCGCGACTGGATACCTTTGACCATTTGCCTTTCATTTTTTGGCGGTAGCCTTTATCGCACGCCGCACGCCCATCTCCCAACATTTTTCAGCCATCTTTTTGCTCGAAATAATGCAGCTCCCACCGCCAGTCGATCATATCGTGACGGATAATGTAGATACCGTCATCGTCACCCAGGACCTTGAAATAGCGGTGATCGGGTGACAGTCAGCGGTCCAGCACCTGGATGATTCGGATGCGCCGCTGTGAAAACCGGATGCACCGGGGTGTTTCTTCTCCCCGGTATCCGGCGTAGCAATCAACCCTGATGTTCATCGATCCTCCCGATACGTCTTTGCGCGGTGCTGACCAGGGCGATACCATAAGCCCCGATGCCGCCGATCATCAATGCCGCAATACCATGGCTGATGGCGACCTGGGCTGCCAGAATCGAACTCAGCACGGACGCACATCCGTTGATTGTCCAGGCCATCGAACGCCCGGCCGCGGACCTTAAAATATAACGCATTCCCAGTGGAAAAGGAAGACCGGCCAAAATGCCTACGGGCATCAGCAGGGCGAAGGCTCCGGTTATCCGCCAGAATTTACTGGCGGAAACAAGGATGTGCATCAGCGGTTCCCGGAGCAGCAGATATCCGATCAACAGGAGAACGATACCGACCAGGATCAGGGGCAGGTGTCTGGGGCCGATTTTCTGGGAAAGGAAGCCACCGATACCTGAAAAAACCAGCATGCCGGCAAGTACCACGGTAAAAGAAGTGATCGGATCACCACAAATCAAAACAAACTGTTTTAAAAAGAACAATTCGACGGCCATGAACCCGATACCCACCGTTGTAAAGTAAATCGTGTGCGATCCGGCCAGACCCGATGTTATTTTCTGACCGCCGATCACCGGCAACACGATCAGCAGCAGCGCCACACCCAGGGCCTGCAGGAAAACCACCGCCACCACAACCTCTCCGGATAGCATCAAAGTATACATCCTGCTGCCGGTACTTTTGTATATGTCACCCAGGCGGGTCCATTTGAGCACACGGGCCGGAAAGGGACGGTTGTCGTTCTGGGGACGGATATCCATTGGATAATTCTTGAAAAATGTATTCTGGTGACCGGCCTGGTAAGCAGCCGCCAGGCGGCGTAGGGCCCGGTAATGAAAAGGTGCCTTGAACGCATTGAATTGATTGGGCGCTGCGGGTGACAGGCCATCCATATAAACCAGATCGAAATTAAATTGCTTTGCCAGCGCTTGAATGTCCGGTTGATTTTCGAAAGGTTTGAGGGCAACCAGCATGGTATAGGTGTCCCAGTTGCGCAAAACGGCGATGTGGCGCTGCGGGTTGCGAATTCCCAGTGTGGCCAGACCCTCATAGGCGGCAGACCATAACCGGATACTGTCGGAAGGTGGCAGCATCAGCGTGCGGGACATAATCAAAATACCATCCGCATCAAGATGTTGGAGATACTGCCGAATGGCATTACCGGTTAAGGCATAGTCCTGATTCAATGCCGCTGTGCCCGGCAGGGATGTGCCCCAGTTTTCAACCTGAATCAGGTTGAATTTTTTGTCTGTTCGAGCCAGGTAGACGCGATGCGGTTGATGCACAACCGGCAGTTGATAGTGGTTACGGACAATACGGGCAATTTCAGAATACGATTCGACGATGGTTATCCGGTCGGCACCGGATGCAAGCGCACAGGCGATAGCGATGCCGCCTCCGTTCTGAAGCACCAGGACGCTTCGGGATTCTTTTACCAGGCGATATCCCAGATAGGATAGGGTCTGATTGGCGAACGCCAGGGCGTTCAACCGGGAAACATCGTATAATACCAGTCGATTTTCGCCGTCTCGAAAAACGGCATCCTGGGCCGGTAGCCGGCCACTGAACTTCAAGCTCAACCCCGGTGCGTACCGGATGAACGGACTTTCGACCAGATCGATCCTGCCTTCAAGGTGATTGACCGTATCACTTATGCGGGTTTCAGGCATTTGTAAGGTCTGGGCCAATGCCTTATAAGGGGATATGCGTATGTTCAACCAGCCGGTATTGGCAATGCTGAATCCGACAAAAAGTGCCAGGATCAGCCACAGGAGTCCGTAAATTACCTGGCGCGAATATGAAAGGGCGGTACCGCTATGAAATAGTTTGCGGGCTGCCAGAGGCAGCAGGGCCATGAAGGGCAGCACGGCGGTAACCAGGGACAGGCGGCTTTCAGCCAGATATGGCAGCAACAGCGCCGGATATACGGCGCCCGCGGCCGACCCGGTCATATTGGCAAAATAGATACGACCGCTTTTAGCCGGCTGATTGATATACGCAACGATGATGAGCAGCCCGGTAAAAAAGAAAGGAATTATCAAGGCGATATAGGCCGCCAGCAGGTAAAGAAACTGTTCCGGCTCGACGGGCAGGCGAAAATAATCCAGGGGACTGGTTACCAGGAGGGCATAGCCGCCCAGGGCCGTGATGCTGAAACCGGCACACAGCATCACCTGGCCCTCCGGTGTTGATAAACGATCGATCCACTCCCGGCGATGTTTATCCTGAAGGCCGAGCAGCGTGCCGCTGGCCGCAAATCCGAACAGCGCAATGCTGATCACCATAAAAGACAGGTGATTCCACTGACTGATGGAAAAAATGCGTGTCAGCAGCACTTCAAAGGCAAGCGTAGCGGCGGAAATGAGGAAAACAGCATAACCTGTCATGCAATTCCCCTAATATTGCCCGCATATAAAGGCAAGGATTAATGAGCGTTCCAAAATTGATAAAACGGTAAATAGTCCGATTTCGTCATGCCGGTCCCGGATCAAGTCCGGGATGACGGATCCGACATCCGGTTCGCCTGCGGCGGACCGGGCGAAAAAACCCGGATTGAACGAATCTGAAACTATACGGTCAAATAAGCCCGGAAATAGCCCTCTCCCTTGACGGGAGATGTTTACCCGCCTGCGGCGGCGCCAAAGGCGACCAGGGGTTGAGAGCCAGCGTGAGGGTGATAGAATTAGGATTGCAACCATTTTATCCCCCTCCCCTTGATCCCCTCCCGCCAGGGGATGGGAAACCTTATCTTGACCGATCGCCTGTTTTCGAAAGAGAGAAGGTACTGAAATTACTGGATAGCGCTAAAGCTTCACTGCGAGCCCGGCTAACGGACGTGTCACGGCGAAGCTGAAAAGCGAAGACTGATCAAGCCCGGCACGGGCCCCGCCGGAATGACGCTATAGAGTAATTTCTGACTTTTTACGAGACCATCAAAATTCTAATGTGGGATTTGTTCTAGGGCTTCCGTTTAAGCGCAAAACCGGTCATCGGCACGAACAGCACGCCGGTGATCTGTTTGACGCGGTAGTCCTCCTGCTGGCGGGTTACGAGCACCAGGTTCTGATAACTGAACGGATTGCCCAGGGGCAGGATCAGTCGTCCGCCCTCTTTCAATTGAGCCAGCAGGGGCGGTGGTATATGATCAACGGCAGCGGTTATCATGATGGCGTCAAACGGGGCCTGGTCGGGCCATCCGTAATAGCCGTCGCCCTGGCGCGTGCTGATATTATGGTGCATAGGCAGGGTCTTTAGCAGATCGGTAGCTTTGCGGTACAGCTTTTCTTTGATCTCAATTGTGTAGACCGTATTCACCAGGTCGGAGAGAACCGCCGCCTGGTAACCTGAACCGGTGCCGATTTCCAAAACCCGCATATTTTCAGACAGATGTAAACTTTCGGTCATCAGCGCTACAATATATGGCTGTGATATGGTCTGTCCCTCACCGATGGGCAGCGGGCGATCTGCGTATGCCCTCCGTTTCAGATTGTCCGGAACGAAAAGGTGACGCGGCACCCGGCGCATGGCAGCCAGTACCCTGGAATCGCTTATTCCGCGGGCGGCAATCTGTTTTTCGACCATGGCCTGCCGTTCTTGTTGCAGGCGCGGAGGATCATCTACCGCTCGCACGATTGTGGCCGTTGCAAGTGACAACAGCATCACTATCAGGATGACATGTCGAAGCATGGGTTCTCTCTGTCGTAATTATTTGAGAGGTCGGGGAGTTTTTCCATCTACGCCTTATGAATAGCGGAATGAATGATCGGCAGCGCAAGCGTGCACTGTTTGAATGCATTAGGGAGCGTTAAGAAAGAACAGCGCCTTAATACGTTTGATCACGATTGCGCATAGTTGCCGAACACCACCGAACCCCTTGTAATGATGTATGATTTTCTGTTCTTTGTTTACGGTCCCTTATGCATGAGTTTGCACGCTGAAGTCGCCGATTATTCATGCAGCGGTTAATCGCCGTGAAACTCCCCGACCCCTGAATTATGTATAAAGTCGCCGATCGTATGTGCCTGAACACGATCTGGATAATGTATCGGTACCTATCGGATCTGGTATAACATGGTTCGGCAAATCGCAACAATCAAATGCCGATATTTAGTTAATATATTGATTTTTTTTCTATTTACTTGTATGTATAGGGTTTGATCATTTCCGGTGCGTGTAAAATTCAGGTCATATTGTCGTTTGGCTTTCCGAAGGTAACCAATCACATATAACTCCAAAATCCAAGCTTCATAAAACAAATGGCAGCTGGTCTGCAGGAGAGGATAAAAATAATGGGAATATTTGAGAAAAAGCAGCCGGCGGAACCGTCGGCCTTTAGCCTGGAACTGCCGGCGGTTGGCAAAGGGATCGCTTATCTGGGTAAAAATTTGAAGATCGATGGAAAGATATCCGGACAGGACCACATCCAGGTGCACGGTGACTATAAGGGTGAGATGGAACTGGAGGTCGGTGTGATCATAGAGTCCACCGGCCATGTGCGCGGTAACCTGAAAGCCAAACATATTACCATCGGTGGTGATTTTGATGGCAACCTGAATGCCACAGACCGAATCGAGGTGCAGCACACGGCAACTGTAAAAGGCAACTTGAAAACACCTGTCATTGCGGTCCAACAAGGATCCGTGTTTGAAGGCCATGTGCAGATGAAGGATGGGAATCCCAACGATTAATCTTTATGATTTTTTCTGAACCGCAATGACGAGCACAACCCTGCATATCTTTACAGAACAAAGCCAAGACACCACTTTACAGAGCTGCAGGGTGCGCTCGAAAATAAGGCATAAATGAGGAGCTTGAGCATGCAGATTAAGTCAGATGCCGAATCGACGTCGCTGATTAGTCGTAATGTCGTCATCGAAGGTCAGGTCGAAGGCCCGGAAAACCTGAAGGTAGACGGTACCATCAAGGGCAGCATTAATATCAATGGAAACCTGATTGTAGGGGTCACCGGTCTGGTCGAGGCCGAGGTGGAGGCCGACAATATTATTATCGAAGGTCAGATCGAGGGTACCGTGCAGGCCCGGGGACATCTGGAGATTCAGACCACGGGAAAGATGATCGGTGATATCTCCGCGCAAACAATCGATATCAAAGAAGGTTCAACCTTTGAAGGTCGATCGCACATGATAAATTCAGATACCGCACCGGTTGCAACCGAAACGCGACAACCCGAGGATCAAGATGGCAAATGAAATGTTCCGATCCTGAAAGGCTGCCAATGTTCCGATCCCATTTTACAGGCAAAAATATAATAGAATTTGCTTTGATCAGTATCCTTGTCGGGTTATTCACCATTATGACCGGTTGCAGCACACGACGCTGGATGGTTCGGGAAATGACGGATGTGATGCAGGCCGGAGCGACCGCTCAGTTACAGGATGATGATCTGGAGCTGGTTGAAGCCGCGTTGCCGGCCAATATCAAATTACTCGAAACGCTGCTGGCCAGCAGCCCGGGAAACCGATCGCTGCTGATCCTGCTTTCCAGACAATATGCCAGCTATGCATTCGGTTTTCTGGAATTCGATCTCGAACGGGCTGAATTGACAGGGCCTGCAGCCGTCCGTGATGCTGACATTCAATACCTGCGCAATCGTATCAGCCGCTATTACCGCAAAGGGATGGACTATGCCCTGCAGGCCCTCGAGCTCAGATATCCCGATAGCCGCTCACAGCTGGCAAGCCTGTCTTCCGCATCTGAATTCAATAAATCAGTTAAGCCAAAGGATGTAGCGGGTCTGTTCTGGTATGGCTTTAATCTTAGCGGTTATGTCAATTTGAACCGCGATTCCATACGGGCTGTGTCGCGGGCTCACCTGGTCGAAAAAACCATGCTGCGGGTGCTGGAACTGGATCCAACCTATTTTTATGACAGCGCCCACCTGATCCTGCTGGCTTATTATGCATCCCGTTCGCCGATGATGGGAGGCAACCTGGACGCCGCCCTGGTGCACTACCATGCCCTCGATCAGGCCCGTGAGCATAAATTCCTGTTAAATAACCTTCTTTATGCCCGCTACTATCTGTATCAGAAACAGGATCGCAAAGCCTTTATCAGCGTATTGACAGAGATTGAAAATAAGGCCGATAAGATAACCGCATACCGGCTTTTTAATGCCATTGCATCCAAACGGGCCAAACTATATCTTGACGCGGTCGATCAATTGATTGAACCGGATACCCAATAGCCTGTCTTTTGACAGAATACTGGAAAATTAAATATGAAAAAAAACACTTTATTACAAATAGTTATTATAACTTTATTGATACTTTGGTTTAATCTGCCAGGGGCAAAGCGGGCGGTTGCAGCCACGGTGATCAAGGTATCGCTGATCACGCCGGTTGGCAGCGCCTGGACCAATGCCTTGCACCAGATGGCCGCAAAGGTTGAACAACGGACCGGCGGTGAAGTCGAGTTTAAAATTTATGCCGGGGGCATCAGCGGTGATGAGACGGACGTATTGCGCAAGATGCGGGCCAACCGAATCCACGCGGCCGGGTTTTCCGGCGTGGGACTCGGGATCCTGCTGCCTCAGGTTCGTATTCTGGAAGCACCGCTGCTATATCGAAATTACGACGAAATCGATCGGGTCAAAGAAGCGCTGAGTCCTGTTTTTCAAACCGAATTGAACAAAAAGGGCTATATATTACTCGGATTTGCCGAAGCCGGGTTTGTGAGGTTTTTTTCCAAAGTGCAGATGACCGGCCCGCAAAATTTCAAGCCGCTCAAAATGTGGGTATGGAAGGACGACCCGGTGGCCAAAAACAGCCTTGAACAGTTAGGCATCAACACCTATCCGCTGCACCTTACGGACGTCAACACCGGCCTGGAGACAGGCATGATTAATTCGTTTTACTCACCGCCCCTGGCCGCCATTGCATTTCAGTGGTATGCCAAGATCAAATACATGCTCGATTACCCGATGGTGAATTCAACCGGGGCATTTGTGATCAAAAAGACAACATTTGCCCGTCTCTCAACTCAAAACCAGGAAATACTGCGTCAAGAATCCGATCAGTTCTGCGCCGAGCTGATCCGTCAAGCCCGTCGACAAAATGAGGAGTCACTCGATGTGTTGCGCGAAGTGGGAATCACATTTGAGACCCCCTCAGCCCAGCAGATCGCGTTATTTGAAGACAGTGCCCGTAAGATCTATGACAGCAGCATCGACAGGCTCTATTCCAAAGCGCTTTTCGATAAAGTGAATGCGATTATTGCCGCCTACCGGGCGGAATAGTAGGTCCGTTGTTTCGTTAGCCCGTTAGTCCGTGATCCGCTAGTCCGTGGCCCGTTGGTCCGTTTTTCTGTAAACCCGCTGTATGCTAAACCTTTAAGCCGACTATTAAATGAAATAATAGAAGGGGCACATTAAGGTGCCCCGATCGCGCGTTTATGCATGTGATCGACATGGCAGCATACCAATACGAGGTTACGCGGTATTACCGCCAATTGGGTCGACGATCGTCGGGCCACGGGCTAACGGGCTCTCGGTCTTACGGGCCATATAAACATACGGAATAAAATGAAGCATCGTATCGCTCCAACACATCGGACAACGGACCACTAACAATGGACGGCGCGTAAGCGCCCTATCGAGGTGGGAATGCTCAACCAGTTGCGACGCCTGGATGACCTTGCAGCCTGGGTCGAAAAGGCTCTGGTGGTAATCATTTTTTCGGCGATCATTTTGTTAATCGCCTTTAATATTGCTGCCAGGAACCTTTTCAATGTCTCCTACCAGGCCATCCTGGAAATTTCACCGGCCCTGGTTCTCTGGCTGGCGCTGCTTGGATCGACGCTGGCACTGAAGTATCAACGCCATATCCGGCTGGAAGTGTTAATCAGGTTCCTCTCGCCACCTTTGCGCCGGGCCGCCAGATGTCTGGCCAGCATATTCGGAATGGGCGTTATGGGTATTTTGTTCGTTGCCTCATTCAGTTTTCTTGAAAGCGAAACCGCCATGTTCGGTTATCGCGGCTGGTCTGCAGTTATTTTGCCCATATTTTTTGGCATTTCGGCATTGCGATTCTTCATTCAAGCACTGGAGCAGATAACCGCATCCAAAAAAGGGTTCCCCCGCCGGCCGGCTTATCCCATTTCCGATGACGAATCTGTGGAGGCCGGATAACCGCTGCCATGAACCTGTTGACTGCTTTAATTTTTGTCATCATTGCATTTGCCCTGCTCGAAACACCCCTTTTTACGGTCATCGGCGGTCTGTCGATCGTGCTGTTGTATACCGTTGACCAGGACTGGTTTTCCCTGCAGCTGATCCTGATCGAAATGAACCGGCTGGCATCCATGCCGGTGCTGATCGCTCTGCCACTCTTTACATTGACCGGATGCCTGCTCACCGAAACATCGGCGCCGCAAAGAATTATGAATCTTATGCGCGCTGTGATCGGCTGGCTGCCCGGCGGGCTGGCTATGGCGGCCATATGCTCTTGCGCCTTTTTTACTGCATTGACCGGTGCCAGCGGTGTTACCATCGTGGCACTGGGTGGTCTGCTCTATCCGGTTTTACGCCGGTTCGGGTATCCGGAAAAATTCACACTCGGGCTTCTGACCTCATCTGGCAGCCGCGGTCTGCTGTTCCCGCCCAGTTTGCCAATAATATTATACGGCGTTGTTTCCCGACTCGATATCCAGCAAATATTTAAAGCTGCCCTGATACCCGGTGTTTTGCTGGTCGTTGTTTTGTGTGTCTATGCCTTTTTGCATCAATTGCTGCAGCAGCGAACCGTCAACGCGGCAATAAACCATGCCGACCGGGCTGTAAAAAATCCCCCGTTATGGCCGGCCATTCGGAAGGCTGCCTGGGACTGGCCAATCATCGGGGTACTGGTGATCGGCGTATACGGCGGTTTTGTTACCATTGCCGAAGTCTCAGCGGTTATATTGGTCTATGTCATCGTTGTGGAGTGCTTCGTGTTGAAAGAAGTTCACTTTTTCCGTCAACTTCCCGGAATCATGGTGGAAAGTTCCATTCTGTCCGGCGCCATCATCGTCATCCTGGGCATGGCCCTGGGCTTCACCGGTTACCTGGTGGACGAACAGATACCGAATCGCATCCTTGAACAACTGACAAGCCTGACACAGAACAAATGGATATTTCTGGCCGGCTTAAACCTTTTTTTACTGGCGGTCGGTTGTATTATGGATATATTTTCGGCCATTATCATCATCGTGCCGATTATCGTCCCGATCGCTTTAACCTACGGTGTCGATCCGATTCATCTGGGTGTGATTTTCCTGGTCAATCTGGAGATCGGATATTCAACACCCCCAGTGGGCATTAACCTGTTTATTGCCAGTCTCAAGTTCCAAAAACCGATTACCTTGCTCTATCGCGCCGCGATTCCATACCTGGTGCTTTCGCTGCTGGTCCTGATGGCAATCACCTATATCCCTGCGCTGAGTCTGTTTTTACTTGAATGAGTGAAAGAAGTTGTGCCGAGCCTGTCCCGCCCGGGCGGGATTGAGCCAGTTGGGCCCCTTGAGCTGAACAACACTGCTGGTTAATCGGTTTATCGAAAATCGGCTGATGAGACTATCTTGCCTAACTTTTGATCTCGTAAGCTTATGACATTATTGTCGATATCGCTAAGGATGTTCCTGGTTGGATCGATATTCGGATTTGCCTCCGGTGCCGGGGCGCAGTTTCGGGCAGACAACTATCAGACTCTGAAAAACCAGGAAGTCGTCATCCATTTTCCGGCAAACCTGCAAGCCGGGGCGCAGAATGTGATCAAGGTTTTTCCGGTTATCAAAAATGAGTTGGAGGCGCTGTTCGGCTGGCCGGTCCAGTTCAGGCCATCGATCATTCTGGTTGAAGAGCGGAACCGATTTCAACAGCTGGCCGGTGACGATCGCGTTGAAGCCTTTGCGCGGCCCCACGACCGGATTATTGTCATCGATTATTCCAGACTGGCCGCCCGCCCACTGCGAATGATCACTACGTTAAAACACGAACTTGTGCACCTGCTGCTGCATGACCAGATTGTCTATGTTTCCGTGCCCAAATGGTTAAATGAAGGTATCGCCCAGTGGGCCAGCGGCGGATTGGCAGAGATCCTCGTTACGGCCCGCAAGAGTCTGATCGGCGATGCGCTGCGAGCCGGTCGGCTGCCGGCTTTGCAGGCGCTGGAACACCGATTCCCGACCGATCGGAACGGTTTCAGCCTGGCCTACGAACAGAGTCTGAGCATCGTTAGCTATATCGAGAAAAACTACGGGCGTCAGGCTGTCATAAACCTGCTTGCATATATGCAGAACGGTGTGCCTCTTGACCAGGCTGTTTATGAATCGCTGGCCGTCAGCCTGCCGGAGCTGGAAAACACCTGGCGCAGCGGCATCCGAAGGCAGGAAAGTTGGCTGACTTTCCTGTCGATCCACATAACCGAGTTTTTATTCCTGCTGGGAGCCGGGCTGACCCTGACCGGTTTCCTGCGTTACTGGATCAAAAAGAAAAACTACCGCGACGATCCGGAGGAAGATGATTGGGAATAGGGACGGGCTTGGCGCTGTTTTTTCTTGGGGAGCATGTGGAATGAGAAAAAGATGAATGTCGAACATCGAACATTGAACGTCCAACGTCGAATAATAACTGATCATTCGATATCATTGCTGTCCGGTTAACTTTTATTAAAAACACATAAATAATTGTAATAATTATTAATAATAAGAAAATTACCACTTGACGATTCAAAATTTACGACTAAGCGCTAAAAATTAACAGT
>Ga0126335_1000293_pt1 | contig 23531 bp, 21 predicted proteins | sample OlaspJWI45metaG_FD_108409 | JGI IMG/M metagenome (GOLD analysis project Ga0126335, IMG submission 108409) | Marine gutless worms symbiont microbial communities from Oahu, Hawaii - Olavius sp. 1 OAHU.JWI-45 metaG | ecosystem: Host-associated > Annelida > Digestive system > Unclassified | place... | reverse complement strand
TATTCATGTTGATAGCTTCACGAAATATTAATCGATTTTCAAAATTCCTTACTGCTAGACTCGGCACATAATTTGCTACAAAATGATCATAACACACCCCTCAACACCTTAAAGACATTGCTGCACAACCTTGTGAAACCGTAATATTTCAAAAATCGCACATATTCAAAATACAGTACTGAAGAAATGTTGTTTTGAAAAGAAATTCATGCGGATTTACTTAATATTTTCGTTTCGCCGAATAGCACAGACCTTAACCCGGTCAACTACAAGGTCCGTGGCATTATGCAGCACATAGTTCAGCAGATAAAGGTCAAGGATCTGGTTGATTTGAAGTGCCGTCTGATTGACGTGTGGGCTGGTATACAGCACAGCCTTATCGACGACGCCATTAACCAACCAGTGGCGTAAACGCCTCTGCGCCTATGTTCGAGCCAGAGGTGGACACTTCGAACATTCGCTCCGACTCTCGCATCATTCAGACTTTGTGAACTTTAATTCACTCCATTAACATTACGCTTTAACAGTATGTTTGCTACAAAACTTGTCAATAACTGAAACATTACATTACATAACAAAAAGGAAGATAAGACAGGACCACTTTTCTGGCATTTATTAACTGCTCAACTAAAATTCTGCAATGACAAACTGTACATGCTCTCAAGACATAGAATGGAGGCACTGTATTACAAGCTATCATAATACACGTGCAACAGGAAAATACTCAGACAGCTGTATGAAAAGACAAATATTTCAATTCTACGTTTTGTGACCACTTCAAGGATCTGCTGACTTTAGGAAGGGACTAGGTCTAGGGACTGTGTTAAAAGGGGTCCATGTTTCACAAAATAAAACAAATTACCAAAGTAATTTGCATCAAATCCATGGAGGAAATTGGGACTCCAATCTGACACAATGTTCCTTGGGTCTCTCCGCCACAAGCAGAACCTAGATCCATTTGGCTGTGTTTGCAAAGTGAAGTCATGTGAAAGACTGACAGACACCTGGGATCAACGATCGCAATACTCTGCATCTCATGGATTCGATAATGCCTAATAACTTACAGAGCAAGATCTTCATGTGAGCGTCTTTGGGGCATTATTTTGACACTGCACATATCGCCTAACGTGCCCACAGTAGCACATTGGCACCGAGATTAAGTCGAACACTATTTAACATACATTTTCACAACTAATACACACGGTTATGTGTCATCATGAAAACGAGTGTTTACAAGCAATCAACTGCACTGGTAGCATCAACCAAATTCACAACAAATCAAAAAACATACAAAACAAAAAATGCGGAAAACACTGTGGCCTAATGACTGCGGACAATATGGCACACAATACAACATGGAATGATTATGAAAATCTTTCCTGGAGATGTTCATGTAGCGATCTAAATTTATTAAAGTTCTTATCTTGACCGTTTGTCTGTTTGACCACCGTGCCATTAGCACCGTGCCTTCAGCACAGCACCAACAGGCAGACGGTCACACGATACAGCCGCTTCAGTGCAAACCTGGATATTACGGCCAACCCTCGATACATGAGACTGTAAGTAAGTAAGTAAGTAAGTAAGTAAGTACATTTATATGCGGCGCAAAGAAATCATAAATGTCACAAATGCGCCGTGGCCTCACATGAGATGGGAAAATAAATGCGTCTTCAGGTGTGCACTGTATGTTTTAGCAGTGACGCACACGTTTAACACTCATTCAGCAATCAAGTTAGACGCTTCAGTTCAATTATTTCAGTTTTTAGAGTCAGTATTTTAATTTGAGATAAAACATATTCGTATTAGCATTGCTTTAAAAGTATCGGTAACGGAAACTGGAAAGGTATCGGTTTTTCAAAAATATTGTTAACAATTCTATTAGCAGCACACAACAAAAAATTCAGCAATGTCACTGCAGAATATTTTCCAGCACAGTTCAACTGATTCACTGTTATTTGCAGCTATACTGAGTTGGAAAAGATAAGATCTGGCTACACATTCACATTTTATAAAACCACAATTAAATTCATATCATCAGTCACTACTGGAGCAGGTGGATACGTTCCCATACCTTGGGTCCCTGATTACAGAAGATGGTGAGTGTACAACGGAATTCTGTACCAGGTCAAACAGAGAGCAGGCGATCGGGGCATCACTGCAGAAAATATGGAAAAGTCACAGCATACCGACGTCAACGTAAGATTCGATTAATGAAAGCGCTAGTGTGGCCTGTAGCAACGTATGGCTGTGAAAGCTGGACTCTCAGAAAGAAAAAAACATGTCTTGACGCCTTTGAGATGAAAGGACTGAGAAAGATTCTGCTGGTTTCATGGACAGCAAAGAAAACAAATGAGTGGGTTCTTAACAAAGCTGGAGCAAAGAGGGAACTGTTAGACACCGTCAAACAAAACAAGGAAGCTAACATACTATGGTCACACCATGAGGAAACAAGGGAGTTGCCTGGAGAAAGAAATAATGCAAGGAACAATGCCAGGTGCACGCAGGCGAGGAAGGCCACGCACGGCCTGGATGGACAACATCAAGATGTGCAAAGGACTCTCCAAGGAAGAGTCAACCAGATTGACAGAGGACAGGGATAAATGGAGAAAGTATGTCCATGGTGTGAACCCTTGGATCGAGGACGTCTAAAGAAAAGAACAGAACAGAACAGTCACAGAACTTGCAGAGAGCAAATTCATGTCATTAGGGACCATAAGATGGCAATAAGTTAGTGCTTTGTGGTGATATGTAGCAGGTAAAAACATATATAACATTCTAATAACTTGACATTCTGTACATACCACAGCCACTGTCCAGTCTAAAGTGTCTACACACTAACAGATACACCACTGCAGTAATATTATAGTAATATTACAGCAACTGGTTGGCAACACCAGACGACTAGCAGTGCCAAATGGTACATTTCAACATCATTGGACACAGCTTACAATTACAATATAGCATTTATAAGTCTTAACATCATGTGGCAGCTCAGCAGCTGTACATGTACTTTATAGACTGCACTCCAAAATTCTTTGTTAGCATTTAGTTAGTCTGCTAATTAGTACATGAAGTGACTATCACGTCATTTATGACCGTAGATTTGGTGAATTTAGTGCTGTCAGTGCACTTTATATAGACAAAAGCCTCTTACTAAATATGTGGTACTTCATGAGCTTTTAAAAATTAAGCTGTAAGTTGTCCTGCAGATGACTACAATGACAAGTACTCTAAGTACTCTAATGAACAGTCTGCACAACTTGCTGCATCCAGAAACATCAATTACTATGCTTTCTGCATATACAATATTGTATTTCTACCCTATTAGCAAATACACATCCATCCACCATCAACCGTAGTCTGTAGTTAACAACAACCAGTAACAAATTGTGATTTACAGTTCTGTCAATAACAAAGATGAAACAGCTGAGCGAAATGAGCTGGAGATCCTAAGTGTGTCTGATAACCAGTGAATTGTAAAGATTACAGTAAGAGACAAGAGTCAATGCAGGTAACTGGCGGCAACATTAATGGCTGAAACCAACTTCATAACTCACATTACATTGTCATTTCATTGCTTCTCCCAACCTTAAGATCACACTGCATTACTCAAGGCTGTTATCAAACAAAACATATTCTAGGCCTTCAAGTACTGCAAATGGCAAGCATGGTTCATTCCACAGTCCAGTTGTAGAAAAACGTGAGTGGCAGATAAAGCTGTGTGATACTTTGATGATGGGTACCATACGTAACGCTTCTGTGATAAGGTGCCGTCATGAAGAGGTGCTATAAGTGTCGTCTACCTTCACCTCTAAACGAACGTGCTACTGTTCATTTATGCACTATGAATTTAACCACTATCAGACCAAAATTCTAAATAAGTATCAATACACTACAACCAATTTTCTGCATCTGGCCAAGGAGCTTACGTCAGTTGCATATATTGCTAGTTATCAGTGCAACATATGTATGTATTTGATCAGTTAATGTTCAGCGATTGCCCGCATACAGCTGTGACCTGGTGACTGGAGTGTGTGATGACGGTTTGTGTTTGTAGAATGGCGAAGCTGATCCAACAAGAAACATGTGATTCCCATTGTAACTGAACCTGACCACAACAACATGCCATACCAGTTGAATGAAGACATAGCAACTATATCTGACTGAATTCACGACCAATAAACACAAAATTACATGAAAGCAACAAAAAATTATCAACTTCCACCATGTTATGCCTTTCTCAAATTAAACGAGTTACAAGCACACTGATGTCTTATGCTTTCTACTTAACACTTTGAACATGGCAAATGTTTTGCCCGGTGATACATTATCTGAGAGTCACTTACAGTCTGACACATTTCTACTAGGCTTTGCTGCAAAAACCCAGTTGCAAGGACAACATTCCATAAATGTAACATACAAAACACACTAGTTATCACTTTCATTATACACTTCGACACTCACAAACTGTTAGTTCACAAAAATAAAGAATGACAAACAACATCAGTACTGTGACTGCTTCTACTTTCTGCATTTTGTTGGCACTGACACACTTCATCATTGGTGCTGAATTGGTTTAAGTATAAGCTGTCACTACCTCTGTCGTTAACATACTCCTCATCTTGCACACTTGGAGGCAGAAGCAGCACAGCCTAGCACTAAAGAAATTCCAATTTCACTACAGGGGTCAAACAACAAATTTCACATCACTGCTTAACCTCTGCAGCATGTTTAAGGTAACACAATATTCACCTCAGAATGCCATGGTGCAAACCCTTTGGATGGTAGCCAGTAGCATAGAACAGCTTAAAACACCGACAGAGCCCTACGAGAATGTTTTCATCGGCGCTGTTCTGTTGCTCAAAATATATCGTGTATGCTACACTGCATAACACAACAAATACAATAAATAAACATTATGGGGCAAAGCAAGTGACAGAATAACAGAAATAGAGTTATTTTGCACTATTATATAGATGTATACTTTTATCGGCACCCTCTCTACGTGAAGAAAAAATGAAGTTAATGTCATATGTAATAAAGTTTTCTAAACTATAATCAAAAAGTCCTCTGCTTCTTTACAGCATAGCAAAACTTGCATCCAAAATATTGTAGTTATAGATGAAGGGTGGGCTTCTACGGTAGTCGCCATCTTGCCGTACACTCTTTCTGACACCCCCAGAAAGCGGCCAGTAAGGCCTCTGTGGTCACAGCGGCCCAAGCTTATCCCCACTCGCCATCAGAGGCTAACTATCTGCCTGCCAGGTTATAGGCCTACTGACAGTCACACAGTGCTTCATAATTGTTCATAAAATTTGTATTGATTCGACTGACTAGTACTGTAATGTTTAGTTTACAACACCACCGCTAAGCAAGACAAGCACAGACTGGCTTTTTAAAAACTGATCAGCATTACAAAATGTGCTGTTGCTGTGCAAAGGCAGTAAGTTAACATCATTTTGTCTGTTTGTCAGATTGCAGAGAAAGTGGTAGGCCTCTACATGTACGACTTTGTACGAGTCTGCTGTTAACCTGTTACCACAGTGACCAGTTCACATGACACTTGCCAGCCAACAGCAAACGCTGCTATAAGTGTAATCACCAGTTAGATAACTGAGAGGTGAATATGCTTCGTGTCATGCAATCTGAGTTAACTTCCAGTTAAAAGATAACCATATGTTAGTTACCCAGTGTTTGACCAGCATTGGTGCAACCTGACGTCTGTGCATCAATAAACTGTTATGTTACTAAATCCTACACACACAGATCAGAGACGTAAAGATTCAGTTAAGACATACTTTTTTGTATGTGGAATGTCAAAGCCAAGAGACTGGCTAAGGAAGCACTCGGAAGCTTTACTTGATGACAGCGGAGTACTACTAGCAATTAGCTCGTCTAAAGACCCGTCATACTTGTCAGCCGGCATGTCTTGAATGTTGACCAAATTGGTGACTGTTCCACTGCACAAATACATCAACACAAACATTGCAGTGCTCCATCACCACATCTCTCTTAACATTTATACGGACACAATTCCAGTTAAACAAGAATTTACTGCATACTTCTTCTTCATTCTTTACAGTCAACTCTGTCTTTGACATTACATCTACAATATTTCATCATAACCTGTACGCATATCTCGTCATCACATGACACCTGCCAGGCAACAAATAGCTTATCTATTGTGTGCTGGGTTGCTGTTAAAAAATATACTCACTCATCTACAATCCATTACAAGAGAGTACAAATGTGGCTGCATCATGAAGCATTGGAGCACACAGTGCCGATGACATAATGCTTACGTGCTTTTCGTTGCAGAGGAATTTTTTTACGTAATAATTTTGTTCTCTTTCGTTCTGCTACGGTGTGGTGACAAGTGGAAGAAAGATAACACGCTCGTTTGTTGTTGTTTACGCTGAGCAACTTTGTACCTTCTTAAGACAGGATACAGTGTCGAAACATAGTGTGATCTGGTGCCAGATGAAAGATCACCATTAGACAAACAGCATTGGATAGAAATGTTCCTGTTGCTACCACTGGTTGATGTAGTGTCAATCCTACATGACAAGATGGGAACAAACTTTGGACATAACAGCTAAACAGCTGACACTGTTAAGATTGTACAAAGAAATGACAAGCTAAAAGACAGAAGGCAAACTGACGTGGATGTGACACGAGGTCTATTGAAGTAAGCTTTAATGAAGTCGACATGCTCCGTCAAACCCATGAACTGACGTCGGCTCACCCTCGACACATCTGGTATAATCATCTCGTGAATCTTTAGCTGACCTTCAAACCACCCGTACCACGACCTGCACATCACACACATATAACAAATATTAATAACCTTCAAACCACCCATACCACGATCTGCACATCATGCACACATGCAACGAAACAGACTGCTAAAACATGAGAAATGAATTATTAACATCCATGTATTCTGATGCTAATAGTTTTAGTCACGTCTGTCTGACTATACATCCACACTGTAACTTTAGCAGTCCAGACAGTAAAAAAACTATAAAAACAATAAAGGTCAAGTGGCATAACTAAATACATCAGAGCTGTCAGGGCATTAAATTTTTTAATCGCGCATTAATGCACTTTTAATGCATTTGTGTAGACTTGTGTCATCCCTGTTGCAGCAAACACATGAAATATAGGACTCTTATGTAAGCTGCTATTGTATGGCGGTGTTATTGGTCTCATTAGCGCATGTGGCTGGTGCATGTATGGCCAACTCTGACAGATGACTGCCTGACTTAGTACAGTTCAGTCCCCTTAGTATGGCAATTAACTGTCCGTGGTGTCCCAGCATACTTTTGCTAAACAGGTGTAGTTCGATTTTGCGAAGTTTGCAGTAATAATTTCTGTAGATATTGTCAGCAGCTGTAAGCCCTAAAATATACACATACTAGATATTTGCCTTCGACTAAAAGGCAATCTTCTTTCAGAAAGCTTTCCAGCATACTTCCTTTAACCAGTAAACAACAGAATTATAATATATAGTATGGCACAAATATGGCATAAAATAACTTATTTTGAGCAAGAATACATTTTTTCTTAAATATCAGTTAAAACAGTGAACAAATTTGCATCATCTATTTTTCTGCATAAACTACCTCCTCAGACAGCACTTAGCCATATTGCTCTGCATCTCCTTGGTATAAAAAGATTTCTTCAGCATAAAGCCAAGTCCAGGGAAAGTATAGCCACGATAAACAATGCCTGGAAGAGTGGATGTTCCCTCAAAACCTACAACATGTATGATACCATATCCTCGGAACACCAACAAGCAGCAAAAATACTAGATTATATACACATCATCAAGTGTCTTCTGAAGTTACAACTACTTCTATTACATTTCCACAGCTACTCCAGATTATTAAAAAAATTGGGAGTATGACATTATCTTGTCATTTCAAGACATATCACACTATCATCGACCAATCGCTGTTTCAAAATACTAAAAATTCAAAAACCAAAGTCTTAGACTGAAGTTGATCTCAGTATTGGTCAGTCTTTAGATTAAGCTTTAGTCTAAAATTAAAATCTTAAGACTAAATATAACAAGTAAGGTGACTATTGTCACAAGGTCCTCAGTGCTCCACACTAACTGAGGTAGCATAAGGAAAATCCACTTGCATGGTGGCACCACATATACACTGTCTAAACAGCATATACATGGCGCCACCGTGTGAATGGAAAAGAAATTGGTGTTTTAACTGTTTGCCGGTTTTTGGCCCATATTTGCGGATTTTTTTGCAAGTTTTGCCACAATTAAAAAACTTTTTCCAAAAATTGCCATCTTTGTGCCAAATTTGACGTTCTTAGGCCTTCTCAGTCCTGGGATATCGTTTGGAGAAAAAACAGTCACCAACCCAGACACCCAGCTTATTTCGCCATCCATGAACCTCAGCGTTCAGCAATGAGAAAAATCATTCAGTGTATCTAACAGTTAAAAGAGAAACTGACCATTTTCATTCCATGCTGTTGCACCAATCAAAGTCTCATCATAGTCAAGCATTGGAAGACATTGAGACATGTAGTGCAAAAAATCTGCCGTCGGAATTACCTCTTCTTCTATTACTACTGCGTATTTCTGAAAGTTCACACATATGGTATGTAACTTCGGTTAACGATACAGTGATAAATTCAATGGACAACACTTAATAATAATCATTCCTTAAATTAAAGATAGACACGTTTTGTTCTGTTCTTTAACCCTCCTTGGCAGCACAAAGTTTGGCTGCATCGTGGATGATCTTTCTCCACTGTGAAAGGTCCTCCGATGCCCTCACTGCTTCCACCAATAATAGCCCTGTCCATGTCTTAATGCTGTCTTGCCAAGTTGTCCATGGTCTTCCTCGTACTCTTGTTCCTGGCACATAACCTTCAATGATTTCTCTAGACATACACTGTACAAAAGCTGCAAGAAGAGTCTGCATGTTTGGCATCCAAGGCTAATGCCAACTTGTGTTTGTCAGACAAGATAATGTTTACTGTCTCCACTCTCTTCACTAGCAGCCTTTGCATAAATGCATTTCCCATCACTGGTTCATGAGCATGATACATTCTGCCACAACGTGATGCACTTAGAAAGTAGCTGTACTTTACCGATAACTTCCCAATAACAGCCGACAACATTTCTGTTCAAATCGAGTTTTGACTACGTTAAGTCAACTTAGCTCACTGCACGGTCATCTCGACATTAACATCTGTGAAACATTTATCAAACTGACTGTGTGAAAAGTCCTGTGGTGATGTCAGTCACTTCATTCGGCACATATTAACAATAACAAGTAGCCAAAGTAATTTGGCAATGGCCGCATCGAATCCCCTCCCCCTCTCCGTTGGGGATCAAGACCCCCCATTTACAATGTTCCATGGACCACGAACAGTCTCCATCCAAAGTGGGCATCGATCCACTCAGCCATTTTGCAGGACATGGGCATGTGACAGACAGGCTGACAGACAGACACATCACAGCACAGAATCACCAATCATAATAGGCTGCACCTCATGCATTTGAAGCGGCCTAATAATGACATTAACAACATATTTCATAGCACACTCTTCAGATGACAATCACATTGCAGCCTCCTTGTACATTATAATAAAAATGAGATGAGGGCATGGAGGTTGGGAAGTGGCTAGTTTAGTCACCTTTTACAACATCCAGACAGGAGATGGAGTGGGTCAATTCTAAACCCCCTGCAACCCACACGGGGATGCTGCATACAAGCAAGTACATCCAGACAGGAGATGGAGTGGGTCAATTCTAAACCCCCTGGAACCCACACGGGGATGCTGCATACAAGCAAGTACATTCGTGTTTTAAAAAAAGAAAACTTACGGCTTGTGGATACAGTTTCCATACTTCTTCCAGAGCTTTTTCAATGAGATCTGTATAAAGCATAAGATTAAAACTACATTATATGACACTCAGGAATTACGATTATTATCAACGCACAAATCACTCGAACACATAGCACACTCACATGAGCAGTGGAAGGCAAAAGGAAATATCAAACTGATAAAACAAATAAAAACATACATAAATGTTCAAATCATACATCAATTACTCCTTGCATCCGTAAGATACTGTACACTTATTTACTTTATCGAACTTCATCCACCAGCATTTTTATTTCTGGTTCAATTTCGTTATTAGCAGGCCTGCCACAATGTGGTAGCCAGCTATAGTAATGATCTGCATTGTCCATCTGTCATGTGTGAATAACTCCAAAACTAAGCAAGACAGACAGATGTAAGAAACTCGAATAGAAATCCGGTCTTCCTGATTCAGAATATACCATCTGATTTGTGATCGGAAGTATGGTTCCGCCATTAAACCTGTTACAAAACACTTACATATGTATTTTGTACTGCTTTCGAGTTGCACTTTTTCAAAACCAAAGAATTCTGCCAGCAAACCAGACTCTTCAAATTTTATGTCGTACATCACCTGCAAGTATAACAAAATCAACTGTTTGAAAACACAGTTACAAATGTTATTCCAAACAAATATCTATTCTGTGTCCAATTGCAACGTGAGAGCTACAAATTGCAAAATGCTTAACAGGAATTAACATAACAACAATACCAAAATATAACACTTAATTGCTGCAGTCAAAATTAAGATAAACTAATGGCTACAGCAACGTAGTAACATTGTGGCATCATCAGGCAAACACCTGCCAAACAGTTGCCCATGTGACAGACAGACAGACGCCTGGAACACTGATCGCAATAAGCCGCTTCTCATGCATTTTATACAGCCTGATAATAAATATTCAGTATCAAAATAATACTAAACAGATGTGACCATAGAGAGAAGTAATGCAGCAGTATGGCAGACACTTACAGTGACCATCTTGGGCACGATGCCTGGGATGGCAAGCAGTGCTTCAAACTGTTGTAAGGCAGCGAGGTGACTCAGACCTACATGTACATTCTTCAATCTTTATATTACAGTGTGAAAGCTCTCAACCATGTTTCAGTAAATCTTTATCGACTTCTAAACAAACCGGATAATTTTTTTGCAGCAGGATTACTGGATATGTGCTGTACCTATCAAACTGTGACACAATCACCCCACATACAGCTATTTCACAGCAACTTCTCAGGTATAACTTGGTTAGCTGGTCTACCCAGTAACACCTGTGAAAATTGTATGAGCAATAATATTATAGGTCAGATACACTCCTGATGCCAAACCAATGCTGTCAATATAAAAAAATCAAATAACTTGCAAAGAAACATAAGTACAACTAGTAAAGAGCAGATGTACAATAAAATGCCAACAAGACAATATTTAAGGCATGCAATAAAGTCCTTCCCAAGCCACATGGGCCCAGCGTCCTCTACACTTACACTAAGCTTACACTGTGAGACTATGGGCACGAGGCAAGTGCATCGTGTGGTGTGTCTGTTACTTCCCAGACAGTTACCGACCCTGGATGGATGGAAGGCTGAGTCAACCTAGATGACAAGCAAACTTAGAATAAATTAACATTTAACCCTGCACTGACCTGGAATCACAACAATAGGAATATCAAACACAGGGTTGCCCATCATCGCTGGCTCAGCTGGAGATGGCATCAGTTTCTCATCTAAACGAGCACCTAAACAACGACACCAACAAAACGTGAAAAGACTACAGCATATAAAACAGATACATCAATACTACTTCTCTGTCCTCAGTCTATGTAAAATGCAAATTTTTTGCTTCATATTGTAAAATAAGTTTTTACAATAAATATATACATTCTTTTATAAGCCAGAAATGTTATATGATCCGTTGAAGTCTTCTGCCTGATACCAACATACAATACTACTTATATACAACTACTGCACAGCATAATGTACGCAAGTTCTTTCAACTTTTTCTAGCAATTTAATGAAAACTTACAGAAATGGGCCCAGATAAGCAGTTAGGGCATTTGTTAACTTACTGGAAAAGAACACCATCTTGTACTAAAAAAATGAAGAAAATGCTGGTACACCAATTTCAATGACAAAAATTCGCATTAATTATAACGATAATTAAGTCCGTAGTAATGCAACATTTGCTCAATGCTCAAGTATAGTAAAACAGTAATTCTTATGTCACTGTCACATGAGCTGCAGCCAAGTTGAAACCAACCTCTACAGAAGTCTTCATATCCATCGTATTTGCGACAGAAAACCCGTTTTGGTGAATTTTTCTTTGCATTTACATCCGTTTTCTTATCAAGTCCATTAACTAACACAAACAATGAACGGTGACTGAACCTGCCTGAAAGAATGCTCACAAACCACCACAAGTGAACAAAGATAGAAAAACACCAAACAACAGAGAAAGTACTGTAAACACAATGCTCAGAAATGAACCAGACTGCTAATTGCAAACACAACTATCTCAATGAGTACAATGGGCGACTTCAATTTTTGCTTTAGTCACTTGCTTAATCCAAATGTCGGGCTAAATCAGAAATAAATCAAAAAGTGAAGTCAGGAAGTCAGTTATGATGGAGCGGTTTTATTAGTCAAAACTTCTGACAATAATAGCAAATCTGAATATGGCGACATCAGCTCTTAATTCGCAATGCATGAAGATAAGCAAATATCCTTAATGCCTAGTGATTTAGAAACACTCAGCAGAAACTCATTTCACTTTTATATTTATTTTTGATTGAGCTGAACATTACTGACATGAACGAAATACCGTTAGTATTGTTAAACTATGACATATTACGTCATTAACGACTCATTCCAGTCAATATTTTATGGCAAGTGATGTACCGATTAGCAAATTTAATCAAAGTTTTGGTTCATCAGACAATGAAGCAGACAGAAAGTAAAATCTTGTCTCTGCCACGCCCACTTTTGATATAGCTTAGTCCAAACTAAATCTAAGCTCAGACTCAGTTGGAATTTTGGAGTTCAGATTAAGCTTTCCGCTCAGTCTTTTTGAGCAGAGAAATGACTAATTAAAAATAAAGTCGCTCAATGTCATAGTCATCTGATAAACAACATCTCTCTACATAAGAAGTGCTACATCCTTCACTCATTCACTGCTACAGTTAAAGTCATGCTTACGATACTGATGATAAAATCTGCACTATTTAGCTCCAATCTGCCTAACAGCTCTGCATTGCACAACCAGTATAACGTATTAGAAGTTTTTTTGTTTTCTGAACATGGCCAGATTACATTTTATCTGAACATATACACATGCTGCTTTGCTGGCACATGCTTACTCACAGTTATTAATTTGTCAATTCAAAATGCAAAATCAACCTTCACAAATACACAGCAGCAAACAGTAATTACACAAAAATCGACAACTTACATTTCTTGGGGACACAGAATTTCTTATCGACTGGTGCAGGCCACGTGTCCGGTCCACCAAATTCAATCTGTATAACAAATATTGTACAACACAATTAGAAAGCAGTTCTATAGCCAGTATAAAAAATAATAAATAATGTAATGCAACGAGCACATTGCACCGGAAACATGCAAAAGGTTTCACATAAAGACAAGCTTGTGGTGGATCAACGTTGATGACAGATGAAGACATCTGCATTATCCATGTTACAGTGCCAAGTCAACGACCAGTACCTCTTCAAATGGAGAATAGCCTCGAATCTGTGCTCGACCAATGAAAGCCCACGCATCACGAAATGCAATCTGCTTGCTGTATGAACTGCCAACTGCTTCCAAAGCTTTCTGAGCTTGCTCCGACAACCTGCATCAACAAACAAAATAACTTATAACGAAATACAGGTGCAATCTACATCAAAAGATTCCGAAACAAGGAAATACATGGTCAGCTAAAAACGGACCAATTTTGACTATGAAGAACTTTTACTACTGATGACGTAAAGTAAATCAAACGGTACCATTGTTCGCGAGAAAAAGACTGCTTTATGAATCAGTAATTTTATTTGGGTCTCATTTATTGAATATTCTTTGCAACCTCAATGACGTTGTAAGGTCCAGTTTCTGTCTGACTGTCCAACCTGAAAACAACTTATTGCTAGTGAGCTTCGGCAAAAATGGCCAAGAAAATGAAACTTCGATCGTATCCGGTTTGTGAATGAAAAATGCCATCCAATGCCATCAACTTCAGAGAATGATCTTGTGGGAACAAATGTGAGCGCATTGAAGGGCATGACAGACAAACAATTGTTAAACAGCAGAAAGTAATTTTGGTATCAGCTGCTGTATCAAAACTTGGAAACTGTTTTTCTTACATCCAGGAGCAAAAATAAACAGCGTTTTATTGTGAAAATGTCCTCAAAGAGATTATTGCCAAATATTTGCCATATTTCAAACAACTATATCATTTTCCAACAGGATGGGGCACCAGCACATAGCTGATGTCACATTACCCAACTGTTAAACCTGGACTCTCATGATGTACCGGAGTTTATCGAACTGGAAATCTGTCCACCAAATAGTCCAGACTTCATTCCAGTTATCTCTTGTTGTGGGGAGCTTTGCAGCAGAAGACGTATCATCAAAAGATCAGAAATGTTGATAATTTCAGCGCTTAAACCGCTGAGATCAGAACACAATAAACACACATGTGGCGATTGTCCAACTGCCCTCATACAACAACTAAAATTCAAAGAACACAAAGCCACTTCTAAAGCTATAACAACAACGCCAATCATGCTATGACTCAAAGAAACACGTACATCTAATCACACAAGCAACAATATTGGAAAAAACAACTTAGAGCAGAAAATATGCGAGAAGACTAACTCAAATTAGATCTCATGGCTACTTACTGTGTCTGCATGTCATCGTGACAAACTGCAAGCACCACTTGGTTGGCAGTCAGCGATTGCAGTAACTTTGTCAACATAGCACTCTCTACAGCACGAACAATATCACACTAAGTTAATGACAGCAATGACATCGATCACCTGACATGCTCGTCATTCAGGACCGATCCCAGTGTGTACTTGTTGTTCACAATGGTACTACTGCAGTGCATGATAATTATGGCCAGTCAAATTCAATCCAACGTTAGCTAAGATCACAACGAAAAGGATCACTGGACAATGCCATTAGAATCCACAGCTTGTCATTCATAAAATAATACAACAAACAACACAAAATTATTCACAACAGGCAGCTGCTTAAAATCTTATTCCTTTGAGCAAAAAGACATGATACGGAAGAGTTTCAGCGCAATCAAAAGTCGACTAAAAGCCAGCTTAATCTCTCACATCTAAACTAAATTAACAATAAATAAGTCAGTCAGTTGACAGTACTTGTTGTAATAAGCAGAGACAGCACAAATGGACAGACCAACCGTCTGATGATGCATATGTGTCAAAGCGAGCTGCCTTAACAATATGCATTGTATCAACGTTAATAACTGCAACATTCACTCCACGGCCTGGGTTGTTCACACCAGAATCAAAGACACTGAAACAGCACCGAACACATATGGTGAAAAAGTGAGATACGTAACACTAACATGTGTAATACTGTACATAAAAACACTCTTATTCATAAGTGACTTGGACAATATTTGCAAAAATTTTACTTTGTTATTGTTATCAAGATGCAGACTTAACTATGCAACCTACATTCAAGCTTCACAGAGATTTTTGTGTCACTAACAATGCTGAGAAAAGAATTCAGCCAAAACTACTCTAATACTCCAGAAAAAATCTTAATCACAAAGTGGCATGTCCAATCACTCAAATGAAGAAATTCAAGCACTAAATATTGCTTTATTTCAAAACAAGAAACAAGACCAAACTCACTAGTTGCCATTGATACACATCCGCGGCCCGTCAACATTTTCCTTGCCACTGAAGAGATGAACTGAGAACTCGTCTGGTGAGCAACTCTTTGCGAGTCCACAGTTGGAAGATGCAGCTCCAACAAGAACTGGACCTTGACTACCACCCGCAAGCATGGCAGCACCTGATGCCTGTGGACTGACAAGCATCGCTGCAGGCTTCAGCTCACCCACTACAACATGCCAGGAAATCTTACAGTGAAATCCAAGATTTCTGACGCACTGGTATTGAATAGGTATTTCATATAAACAATAATAATATAAATATCGCAGAAATGTCTGAAATTCAAAACAAAATAAAACAAAATTAAAACAGTAAAACTGCACTAAAAACATGCAGTCAGAATCTAAATTGCTAGTGAAATTCACACTGCCTGACTGACTGTGCAAGTATGCTGAAGCACATTATGTGTATTTATTGTCTCTCAAAAGTACAACAAGTCTTTTTTGAGTGATCAGTCTGCTGACTTACATGGAAGAGCAACGCAGCCTTTAATTTCTGCGGCATCAGGAAAATCTTTTGTAGCAGGACGAACCACTTGCTGCACACATACAATCACACAGCACATAATAACCAACATTTTCTATTCTGGTCATTTTGCATTCAAAACAAATTTGTACCTAACTATAGTCTAAAAATATTAGTCCTAGGTTTATCAAACACTCTAAACTTCACAAAGTTTTACAATATACACACAAAATGCGTAATGTTTTCAAAAAACACATTATGAACTCAGCTGTCATAATCGAAGCACTTATCTACAGACCAGAAAGAAATCTTCAGACACATAATTTCCCAGTTCTGGGAATGACTGCAACTCCATCTTATGCAAGCGTAGTTCTGTTCTTTCTGGCTGGATGTGGTATTGTTAGCAAAGTTTATTCCTAACTGTAGTTAATGCTAGGCCAGGTCCAATATGTAAATGTGAAAGTGGCAAACTCTAACTGCTGGTTCCATCAACCTGTACCATACTGTAACGCAACACAACTGCACTGTAATGCAAGAGTGAACGAAATTCTTGCACAAGAAATATGCAAGCATTGTAATCAGCAGCAGATGTACCATTACATCATTTCTTATGTCATAATGTCTTCCACATTACTGACCGACTGCTGCCTAGCAACATGATATATATCAGCCACCATGATTAGCTATCCCTAGGCTGAACAATAACAGCAGCTGTGATTGGTCATCATTTATTGCAGAGTCCTGTTGCATTATGGAAGAAATAGGACTTGTGTTACTGTACATTGCCAAGTTTTTACGCAAAAATTATGCATAAGCCACAGGGCCTTGCATTGCGGAACAGACTAATGAAAACCGGCGGTGACACAGCTGACTAACGGTTTGCTAGTCATTGTCTGAAACCGTAAACAGCTGATAAACACACCACAAACCTGTTCAATAGCACTGCCCGTCACTGTCAGTCCACGCTGCCCAAGCATGACAAAGCTGTCTCGAAACTGCAGCTTGCTGATCAATGCAGAACCAAATGCATGCAGCCATTTCTTGCTCACGTCTGTCAAACTGCATTATCAACAAACATCTCAACATTTCACAAAATTAACTGTCCGTCATTTATTCTCATTAATTAACCAATAATTTCCAACTGAAGAATGCACAACCTATCTGCTCGACTGCGGTAACAAAAGGCTGAAATCAAAGACCAAATCTGTAAGCAGTTGCAATTAGCACAGGAACATTTTCAAAACAAGAACACCAGTATTAAAATGTAATAAGTGGCCAAAGTAATTTGGCGAAGGCCGCATCAAATCTGCAGAAAAAATTGATTCCCCCATCTTACGTTCCTTGGGTCTCTAAGAGTCTCTTCCCCAAACAAGACCTCGATCGTGTTTGCACAGCAAAGCCACATGAAGCTGTGTGACAGACAGACAGACAGACAGATGTCATGATTGACATCAGGATCGCAATAATCGGCATCTCATGCATTCAATGTGGCCTAAAAGCTAGAAACTGACTGAGTAGTAGCATCGTCTTGAGTTGCCATCAGAATCAAATGACCGTCATCAACACCAAGCCGCAGGTAACGTATCAGCACAGAGTCTACAGTCAAATTCACAATACACACAACCCCTATGTATACGCTCATCCCAAGATATAACCAAACTGTGTCTGAAGGGAGCACATACCTGTGCGCAGCCACTTTTTCACTGTTATGACCTTGATATCATCCCAATGACCTGGAAACTTGAAGGTGACCTAGATATTCTGAAAATGTACCTTCACACCGAAAATGAAGTTGCTATGTTAAGGCATTCGAAACTCCTAATAGAAGATGACATGTGCATGGCAAATGAAAAAAACGAAAATGCTCTCAAGGTCAACGGTCAAGGTCAAATGTCACCAACTTTCAGCCACTTCTAGCATGCCCTATGGAAATGTGAATTTTTCAGGGACATATTATGGCTTCAGACTTACAGCCAGTCTACTCGCTGCTCTGAGGTCTACTTTGCTGTGTGAACTTCACAAACCAGACAAATCAAAATACACCGATGCAAGCTAGTCTGACTGGTGTAAGTGGGTATATTTCATCTCTTAGTGAGTGCATAATGAAGCTATTTGCTGTACTGTGTTGTTTATTCTCTTTTGTAGCTTTAGCCGCACATCTGTGTTTAACTGTTTTCATCTCTATGCAAATTTCTGTGCTAATGCATAATGCAACAATCAGCTGTTTAAACAAAACAAAACAAAACATCATACCATCTTCATACGTGTCAAACTGTCGAACATCCTCAACGGCAAATGTTTTACCTGCAGATATAACAACCACAGTATCTCTGCGACACCATGCACTACACACTCAATGAAATTATCTACTGTTAATAATAAAGTCCTTAATGACTAGACAAACAATAACAATATTGCACCAACATGAGTAGTGCTAGAATAGCATAGTAGATAAGCTTCTGTGGCATATCAACTCAACATGCATCTTCTATCTACTGCACTCAAATAAACGACACATTCGGCATAAAACCTTTGATTTAAAATGTACAACAGATACAGTAACTGGCCAGAATTTCTATCTTCACAGTATCTGTAGATAATGCATAGAAGAAAAAAGTAAGCCAGCTCAGCCTTCCTTCCCTTGGGAGTTGGTAAATGAGGACAAGCTTTAGCTGAGAAGTAAACAGACATACCACACAATGCTCTAGCTCCAAGTCCATGGTCTCATGGTATAAGCTGGTGTCTGGCTGAGGGCTACGGAAACAAAGATAAGCACTGCCCAGTGGGCCCATGTGGCTTGAGAAGTACTCTACTTTACTTTACTTCCCACTATATAACACTTTAGAAACAATTAGTAACTCACCATTTATCACCAGTATATTAAAGCCACGTTTCCCATTATTCTTCTCAGGACTGAATGCACTGCAGCACACATTTAACACACAAAATGAAATACACAAATTTTTCAAATGCAAAAAGTATTTTATATGCACGTGTAGCTTTAACATACACTAAAGTACATATTATCCAACACAGTAATTACTGACGATGACAACTGTGTATAAGTTAACAGAAGGTGAAAGCACAGAACACACAAACAAGAGATGCAACAGACAGACATACAGAACTGGTCTCTGCAAGCACAGTGCTACAGTTAATACTGCGACGATGATTTTTCAAACTGAGTATGATGCATACAATAAACAAAGCTTCAATGTTACTTGTATCATCAGACAGTGGCTACAAATATGTAAAAAGCACTTTCAAACAAGCTGCCCATAGGCAGTGACTGCTCAGCTAACTTAAGTAGGTCAGGGTGACCCAGTTTTAGGTTTGTGATCAGTGATCAGGTCAGTGCATCTCCACATGCAAAATTACAAGTCTCTGAGTCGCGTGGCTGCGATGTACAACACCCTGGTTAACAGACAGACAGACAGACAGACAGACAGACGTCTTTCAAACAGCTACTGCATGATAAGCCCCACTAGTTAGAGCTTGCTCAGGGAATTATACACAGCTATGCTGGGAATGCTTACTCTACGGTGAATCAAGCCTAACACTGTGTAATACCAGACATCAAGATGGCACTGCTGTCGCTGGTATTACATATAGGTTTAAACTTACAAAGTCATCAAAATATCACTGATGTCAAAGCATAATTGCTGACGTCACAACTGAAAATGTTTTAAATCAGAGCTTTTGCTCATGGAACATAAAAATCTCAAGTAATATCTGCCACATAACGAAGCACCCACTTGTTTCTCAAGTACATAACTTGCTACTTGTGCTTAGTTTGCTTAACAACCGCCACGGCAAGATGTACACAAAAAAAGGTGAGTTTGCGGTCCCTGCAAGGCAGTATGTAAGTCCCTGAGTTTGCTGAGCTAAAAACATTCAACTGCAGGTTTTCACTTCAACTTATCTAATCAATTCCATCAAAAGAGTTTGGATTAAAACTATTTATACAATTTCAAGCACTGGGGTGTTTACATAAAATGCAACATGAATGACCAAAGCCGTTCACATAGAACCAATGATATAGACAAAAAATGGTTCTGCAAGCACATTTAGCTCACAAAATGTTTTCCAGTGTTTCACTCGTGTTATTAATTGTTAATTATATTGCTCAAATTATTAAAGTGTTAAAACAACAAATTTACGCACTAATGTCCATTGAAACAGACAGTTGGACTTCCATCCCTTGCCACTCCAGACCGTATCCAATATGAATATTTTCCTGCAGGGCACTCCTCCTGCAGACTGCATGATGCTTTAGCAACCCCTGCACAGATTTTAAACAAATCCACATTACCTCAATCCTACAAATATGATGCTACCATACAAGTGAACAACATAATATCTGCCATCAGATTCAAAGTTTTAACATTCATGCACACAAGTACACCATTTTAATGATGATTATTACTTTCTCATGAACTACGTGACAGCACCTTTGATTTTTCTTCCCATTTATTCCAGGTCTGTGCTTCCTTTAGAATAGACAATTTAACATTTCTCGCTGTCTTTCACAGTTCACACTTTCCTACCAAGATTTCCTCAAATACCTCCTTTCCCTGTATAGTTTCCTCTACTGCCATCATTATACAATGGCTGACTTGATAAAAAGATTATCCTTTAGAATTATCGAAATAGAATTTTCAAAACAGACTGCCAGTTTGCATTAAATGTGGTCATAAATCCATTTAATATTCATGAGCTAAAAATATTTCCATGTGTTTTACTTTGGTACAGTGACATTGTCCTTGGGGACAAAGTATTGGTCTCAAGGTGCCTCAAGGACAAAAATCAAAGTCTTGTAGAAAAAGTCTTCGAACTCTCACTTTTGCATTGACGATGACTCGATCACTGATCAATCTATTTTGCATTTCTAGTACAGTTAATGACTAATGTGCCATGTTTTGTTGGAAATGTTTGTGCTTACAGAATGATAACATTCCGTTATCTGGTTAAGTAATAAAGTTTCTTGCAACATACCTCCAGGCCTAATGCCTAATGGTATATTAACATCACAGTGTACTGAACTGATTACTGAAGCATTCAGTAAAGTCTTGATCTTATTTACATCACTGCTTTGGTATCTTCCACCCGACCAAATTTGGGGTAAGAAACCCCAAAATCACTCTCATTCCGAGTAATTGCAAGATCAGCAGTCAGCATTGCTGCTGGTAACAAGACCACAAAAGCAGCACAAATACCTAAAGTTGATTTTGCAGATTCAACCTTAAGTTTGGCTTCATATATTTCAGGCAACAACTTTGCACTTGTTGGTTTTGCTTTGCCTTCACTACTTCCTGTAGTACCTGCTGCACATTTATCATACAAGTGACAACATATGCAAGAGACTATACAAAACTGATATGCTAAGCATCCATACACAGACAAGCTGGACAGATAGAATCACTAGACTGCACCAGTTTAAATGTCTTAGTGCAACTTCTGTAATAGCTTAAGAGATGAGCAACAGGAGTTCAACATACAGAAAATCAGTTCAGTGTTAATTTAATACATGGTGCCATGTATCATGCATCTGCTATGTGATATGTAATATCTTGTCTGCGTTCACCAGTTCAGCAACCTCTGTAGCTTCTAAAAATATGCACAGTAGCAACTTATGCCTCAGTTCATAACACAAAGAGATGACACATGATAACACCTTGTACAGCTTCATTCTATGCATCCGAATTATGCCTTACACAATCAAGATTCTGTGGCATTTCTTCTAACGTATCACTTCAGTTCTTCTCACAGCAGCCACTTCTAGGTCATTTGGTCTTCTCTGGTTCATCCAGCATCTCTCATGCTTGCTCCCATAACATGCCAATTTCCTTTAAATCTTGTCTTATGATGTCAACCCAATTCTTTCTCAGTCTACCCAGCCTTTGCTTTATGGTCTTTCAATGCACAACCTGCTTCAGCAGTCTGACATCGTCCATCAGCAAGACGTGCCCAAACCATCTCAAATCTTCTTTCCCAATTTCTGCAGTCAGTCTTCTCTCGGACTTCTTCATTTCGGACATGTTCTTCCAGTGAATCAAATCAATCACCTGCATACCTCTGACAAAATAAGTAAATAATTCACTGCCACAAAAGAATCAGCTAGGTGTTGAAACTTGCATTTAATACAGACACATAATGTAACTCACTTGACAACGTAAAATAGTAGCAAAATGGCACAGAGTGGAGTACCTTAGGAGGCTGACAAGTCTGACATGTAGATTACATATACAGTAGCAAACTGACCAGACTTTGATGTCGCATTTAACTTTCGGAACAGCACCGAGTCAACAGCATACACTGTCAGACAGACTGCCACCAGCCATAGCAGCAAGTTTCTTATACCTGGACCACCACAACACAATAAACACAGATCATTCAAGATGTAAATTCAAACTTTGATTATACTTTTCAGCAACAGATATCAACTTTTGTTCTACTGATACTCAAACAGTCCCTCATTAATATCTGACAAAATTTTTATCCATTATATCAGTTGTATTCTATTACATGTGCAGGCAAACAGCCACACATTACTGACTAACTGCCATACAGGAAAGTAAATACCATATCAAGGAGTTTCTGCTATTTGCAACCTTGTCATTAGACACACTGGGTAATAAAATACATCATTTATGGCTTTAAACATCAGCAATGCTTTATAGTGCAAAACGAAAAAGCAGACTTCAAAGCAATAAACTAGCAAACATTACTACTGAAATATGCACATAGATGGAAGCCAGTAAGTAAGTAAAATGTATAATGCACAAGACTTGTGCAGTACATTTAAAAACGTTTATATGTTTTGAAAACTTCAATATATGAGTGTAAAGCACATAATCGTGTTCCTCTGACAGCAATTTTATCAACAGTAATAATGACTCACTTCCAAAGTACTTGATGACAAATCTTCTGTGCAATCTAGTAAAAAAGTATGACCTCATATTTCTTCATGTTATATCACCAAACAGCCAAGTGCTTCAACAGCTGTATAAAGCACATACAGATCTCGTTAAGAACACAACACAAGTGCATTATTAATGCACTGGCAGACAAATTATTACACAAGTACTGGAGTAAGTTTCTGAGTGAAACATTTCCTTAATAAATAAGGTTAGTGTTAGGGTTAGGATTAGGGCAAGAGTTAGAGTACCATAAAGACTTGGGTCAGGGCATAGGGTTAGGGCTATCTTATCATCTACAGGACACCTTGGCTTAAGATTGCCATGATCG
>Ga0126335_1000292_pt1 | contig 23572 bp, 10 predicted proteins | sample OlaspJWI45metaG_FD_108409 | JGI IMG/M metagenome (GOLD analysis project Ga0126335, IMG submission 108409) | Marine gutless worms symbiont microbial communities from Oahu, Hawaii - Olavius sp. 1 OAHU.JWI-45 metaG | ecosystem: Host-associated > Annelida > Digestive system > Unclassified | place... | reverse complement strand
TTTCATTAATAATTTTGATTAATAATGTACAATTTGTACAAATTATGTTCTATGTAATTTGGAGGGCATAGAGGCTTCGGCCTGCGCCTTCGTCTAAACCTCTTTTGCTTTGCTTTGCTTTATGTAATCAGGAAAATTGACTTGGGCGGTACAACGGCGAGGAAGTCGGGCAGCCGACGTCCAAAATCTGCTCGAACCACCGAAAACGTCGAGATCGTAAGCGAGCTGATCTGTAGTCAGGAAGACACACCGCACCGTCGCCTAAGCCCACGTGAGATCGCCCGACAAACTGGCATATCTCGTTCATCAGTGCATATTGAACATTGCTTGTAAACTGATCAGTACAACTTGTGTGATTGACACTGTTTAGATGTTTGCCAACATAACGGACAATATTATTTCTACAAGGTAGTGTAGGAACGCGCAATAGGTGCTGTGGACAGTATATGCTTTGTTTTGTTAGGGATCTATTCAGATGTAAGTCTGCCAAAAATTATAAAATTCAGTTGAGATTTCACAAAGCTATATCAATTTAACATCAAGCAAATGGAAATGTGCAGTTTTTTGGGGCCACCCTGTAGACTCACATAACTTACTATTCAAATTGTCACATTCAACAACTGGTATGGAATTTTTTACATACAGAGCTACACCACCCTTTTTTATCAGTAACTACTTCTCTATCTTTTCTGTATAACCGAAATCCTGGAATTTCAATTTCGCTAACAAATATTTCAGCTTTACTCCGTGTTTCTGTTATGCCCACAACATTGACATTTTCTGTTTTCATTAATACCTGTAATTCTTCCCGTTTAGTTCCACTAATTGTTAAACTTCGCAATTGGTGTACAGATATTCTATAATATCAGAACTATTTAATTTCTCACTTTTAATTTGACGATTCTCATATGGCCCGGAATTCCCCGGACCTTGAAGTAAAATTCCCCCGACGGTTCTTCCTCTGTGCGCAGTTTTGACTCATCAACCATTCTTTTACATTCTTGTCTTTCGAGCTGCGTATAACCTTCTTGAATTTGCTGTCAACGTGCTTCAATTTATACAATGACTCCATGATTAGGTTTTGTATGTATAGCCTGCCAAGTGAAGCAACAAACAGTGATCATACGCTTTCACTTCTTCTCCCTAATCTGAACACTTTATCGCGTAGACGGGCGCGACACAGCCGTTCTGCTTACTCGTTCACCAGATGGCACCACGATGCGGCAGTCACTACATTACACCGGTACTGTAGTCACTTGGTAATGGTCAGACTTTAACCACTTTTTAAACAAAAGATTGTTAAGACTGCTTTTAAGTGTTTTGCGTTTGCATACCTCTAGCTATCATTTGCAGTAGTTATTGAGTGTTAACGTAACGTAACGTAATAATTGTGCTGTTTTTGTTGTCATACTGCCTAGTCTGACTGATACCAGTAGACACTAGACATGCGAACTTTGACGGCGTTTTTCTAGCGCTCATAGTCATACTTTTACTTCGTCGTAACTCGTGTGCCTCCAAGCCTTTTCACAATTCCTGCTATAGACCTACTACCATTAGTTTAATATTTTAGGCTGCATCGACTGCACGAGATGCAGACTATTGTTACCGATACGTGCGCTATCTGAGTAGTTTAGAATTGCGGGAGCCAAAACAGGAATGTGTGGTATGTGGCCCTGGTCAGTAGTGATGGGCAAAATTTTAATTAAGGAACCTAACCCTAACCCTAGTGTGAAGACCCCATCCCCCCTTAGGTTTGATTGTTGTGAGCCTAACCCTAACCCTAGACCATTAATTAATTAATTAAGCTATTTGATTAATTAAATAACCCTACGGATCTAGGTTTGGGTCCCTGATCCCTAAGACCGACGGCAACCCTATCATCAAGAACGCCATGCTTACTCAACATGATGATGCCTAGGCCAACTCGGCCTTCCATGCTTCCGGGGTCGGTAAGTGAGGACCAGCTTCAGCTGGGAAGGCATAGGCAAGTTTGGGTCATTCCTTCGTGGATAAAACTGTGCTCCCGCGAAAATGCGTGCCATACCTGGGCGCCTCTGTGATGGGGTTTGCCATACCAACGTCACTTACGTTTAAGAAGACGAGTGGTAATCGTTTGTCTAAAAGGCTGTAAATCAGACAAGACTGGATCACGTTCACAAATGCATTTTCACACAGCTCATTGTTCGTTATAAACACGACGCGTTTGAACAGCAACAGGACTGCATGAGCCCCGCTGCCGGTCGGGTCAACACAATTACAATAAAACATCGTACTGTAACGTAACATATATACCAAACGTCACTATGATAACGTCTCTATATGCTTCATGCACTCATCTCACCCATAATTCATCGTCATAGTCGCCGTCACAAACACTGACCAATAAATAACATGATATAATTCAGTGAGCTGTGTGTGCTCATAATCTCGTCATGTCTACTGGTAACACGTTGACTGTACACTGCTGGCTAACTGACTGCGTTGTGTGGCAATGCATGCCACCAAATATTAACAATCACTTTGTGTTGCTCATTTCAGTCTGCGGACACATCACACAGCACTGTTCAACTGCTGCAAACGATCGACGCTTTTGGAGGTTATAGAATACGTAAAAATATAGACACAATAATGACAGTGGCTGCGTTTTCACAAGCGTCAATACTGGCCAGCTGGCAGCTGTCTCAAGCTACTGTGACGACAGACGTCTCTCAATACAGAACGCAGCGTGATGTCTGCTGAGTGCTCGCAGCAGTTCAGCTCGGGACAGATGTCAAACTAGGACAGCAATGAGAGAGCGCAGCAGCATGATGACATTGACGATATGATCACCATTGCAGGATATACGACGACTACTACGCAACAGCACGAAAGTCGACATTCACTGAGTATCATCATTGTGGCTTCAACCAAAGCTACCAGTCAGTCTCTCTTGAAATGCAATAACTATATATGTCTATGTATATATGTATATGTATACATGCTGCACTGTACACCAACAAAAACACAAACAGTTCAACTAGACTACTACAAGTGTACAAACGCAATCAACGTACGAGCAGCGACTGCACAGCGGCTATATGATATAGTACTACGTCTACAGCGAGCAGAACAGTCAGTCGGTTCGTCCGTTCAACAGATATAGCTAGAAACCAGACACTGAATCAATACTCTATGTTGACATCCCACGTCACTGCAGAGCTGGACTTGGCAACTATTTACAGAGGGAGAGACAGTCTGTGTAGCACTGTGCATCGCTTGCTGAAGTACTCCGTCAGATTGTGTCTGTCTCCGGACATCTGCATGAACATTGTGAATGACGTTATATCACACAATACAGATTGTCCGCTGCAACTGCTGACGACTTCAGACAACTTGGTGATGGAGTGTCATGGGCAGCAGTTCTGACAGATTCAACAACCGCTACATCATCAACATGGAACCCAGGCCACAGAGAACATACCGTGACTGCCGACACACTTTCGAGTATTTCAAACTTTCAGTCTAGACTTTGACCAGAAGCCTCATCAGTCAGAGCCCCGTTTGGTCGTCGTGAGCACTTAATGGATTAATTTCCGTATTCACATAACGCCGGATCCTGGCGGCCCAAATCGCACCGGAGGACCATTCTGGATCGGGTCAAATCCAGGAAAGTTTCCGGGCACCGGCAGCACCGGCTCGTGAATCCATCATCATCATCATAGGACTGCCAGGACCCTGCTGTGGATGAGGACCCTTTGTCGCATAGAGCTGCTGCTGAAACTGTTGAAACTGGGCTCCGTCGTTTGGACCCATGCCGCCTACCGGAGGACCCATGCCTGGACCAAATTCTTTTGTCGGCATTGGGCCACCGGGATTTGGACCAGGATTACCGCCACCACCCATCACCATCATTACAGACTGTCGATCTTGTGGATACACTCCACCATTCCGTATGCCTGGACCGTACTGTACGCCGCGGGCTTCCATTCCACCCATCATTCGGAAATCCAGTTCTCCACGTGGTCGGTTCATTCGCATTGGCATCATTGGACTTGCTCCATCGTACCTCATTCCGGGATCGTTGGGACTCATCATCCGCGGACCGACGGGACCCATGCGCTGAGCATTCATCATCTCTGGCGGACAGTTGCGCGGATCAAATTCCACCGGATTCATTCCCATCATTGGCATGCCTTCTCCACCAGGACCCATCATAATCATGCCAGGATCTCCGTGATTCATAGGCATCACTGGACCTCCTTCAGATGCCGGACCCATGCCTGTCATCATAGCTGCAGAGCCAGGTCTCATTCTCCTATCTGCTACACTCATTCCCATCATATCTTGGCCCGGCCTCATGCCACCTTCGTTCATCATTACTGGTCCACCGCTGAGCCGCGATCCATCACCCAAACCCATTTGCATCATCATGTCTGAACCTGGCCGCATTCCCATTTCCATTGGATCCATCATAACCTCTGACCTTGGCCGCATGGCGCCACTGTCTCCGGGACCAATCCCCATCATGAGAGCCGATCCAGGTCGCATGGACCCGTCTCCAGTCATGATCATCTCGGAGCCAGGCCGTCCTCGACTGTCGATCTGTGCCATCATGGCGGCAGAACCAGGACGAATTCCGCCGTCCATAAGCTCCTGCATTCCGGCAACTGAGTTTGGCCTCATCTCGCCCTCGGCAGTTGGCTGTAACTTAGAGCCGGGTCTGACGTTGCCACCACCCTGCACCATCATGTTCTGGCTCATCCTCATTGCAGCATCTGCAGATATCTGCATCAATTCAGCTTCTGACCGTTTGCCGACACTTTCAGGACGTGAGCCGTCAGATGACGGGTGCATGCTGCCCTTGCCGTTGCCCTGTCGTGGTTTACCACCATCGCCGCTGCTGCCGTCATCTCGCGGACTCATAACTACCATGCCAGAGGGCGGCCGATGTGGATCAGTTGTAGGTATGGAGGCAGAATTCATGTCACTTGGAATCATCATTCCAGATGGAGGTCTGCCTTCCAATGGAAGCATGGCAGCTGACCCTGGTCTCAGCTCGCCAGGGATCATCATACCGGATCCAGGGCGCATTTCCCTCGGTCCCATCATTCCACCGGGACCAAGCCTCATTTCATTCGGACCACCGATCATTCCAGGCCCACCTCTCATCTCATTCATTACCATCATTCCAGAGCCGGGCCTCATTTCACCGCCTGGCATCATACCTGGATCTCCCCTCATTTCCATCTCATGTGGACCAAGTGGCATCATCATTTGTGGACCACCTGGCATCATTTCACCATCCATCGGGCGCATTCCACCCTTGCCAGGCACCAGCATCATCATGCCCTGGTTGGACCTCATTCCTCCGGCACCTCGGTGTACCAGCATTCGGCCATCATTTGTCATCATTGCAGGAGGACCACCGGATCGCTGGAACATCTCAAACTCTTCAGGACTCATCATCATCACATCGCCTGGATGCCGCATCATTCCCGGACTGCCATCAGGTCCCATCATCATTGGTCCGGGTCGCATTCGGTCCACAACCATACCACCCGGTCCGTCACTTGGTGGAAAAGCTATCGGAGGTCCGGGCATGGATCCTGGTGGGCCGCCGTAAGGACCGGAAGGTCCACGTTGATCTGGTCGTCCAGCCATCATGGCTGCTGGGTCCTCACACATTACTGTGTTCTGGCGTGCAGCTGCCGCAGCTTCTGCACGACGTTTTGACTCCTTCGACTTCTTTGACCTCGACTCGTTGCGACTTCGAGTCGGAGCAGGATTTGGTGGCATCGGTGGCTGTTCTGGCGGTAGCACCGAACGACCAGATCCAATCATCACCATCTGTCCACCACCTGGACTTGGACGCGGCATTCCACCCATTGGTATTAGAGGTCCATGGCGATCTGGTGGACCGCCTTCTCGAAATTCTATAGGTACCATCATTCCGGATCCCGGTTGACTCGGTCGGTACATAGGACCACCCTCATGTGGGACTGGACCTCCGCCACGATAGAACATGGGTCGGCCACCATGGTACGGTACTGGACCTGCACTGGACTGCATCATCGGGCCGTCAGAATATGGTACCGGACCACCGTCGGGAAATATCATGTCACCACCTGGGAACTGTACTGGAGGGCCACAGCCTCGACTAGCCATTGCACCGGGAGACAAAGGTTCGCCGTAGACAGGTTCAAATCGGCCGACAGGTCCGTTGTAACCTGGAGGGACAGGGCCATCAAAGCCAGGTGGCATCATGCCGGGACCGTTGGGACAGAACTGACCGGGACCCACCTGTCGGAACACTTCAGTGCCTTCTGGTGGCATACCACAGCGATCGATAGCTGGCTCTGCCAGCTCTGAAGACGTCGGTGGTCGCGTCGGTAAGTACTGTATGGTGTTGGGTGCACGTGGCTCAATCTGAACGCTGGCATTGCCGACTATGCCACCCGGGGACTGAACTGCAGGAGGACCACCCGATGTGTTGGGTACCATCCTACCAGACGATGGAATGGAGTCATTCTGTGTCGGCTGTGGACTTAACAATGCTGATGATGGATCCTGTTTTACTGCGACACCAGCAGATGACGGGGACTGATCAGACGTTGGAGGTACAGTCTCGGGATTTTGCAGTGGAGCTCCGTCAGCAGTACAGCGCTGATTTCGACTCGAGTCGGTCGCCACACCAGTGTTTGACCGCCGATCCTCTCCTTCACCGATCTCATCTGGTTCTGGCATCTGCACGGCACCAAACGGCCCACCACGCAGCATGTCGGCTTGGATGCGGTCTTGAAGCGATTCCACACCACGTGCCAGACTTGCGAGGGTTGCCGATGTGATGGGGCCGCCACCTCCTGACCGACCTCCGGTTGAAGATACAGATGGAGAGACTACCGGCCGGTCTGACGATAGATCACCAGCTTCAGATGCAGATGGACCTGCACCAGGACTTAGCGCTCCGGCTTCTGCCAGTTCAGACTTGACCCGAACGTCGTTATTGGACTTCTTTTTCTTGCGTGATGGCGCTGTTGTTGGCGGCGTAGAAGACGGCGGTTGGGTTGTGGGCGATGCTGATGTTGCTGGCTCTTGATAGGCGAGGTTTAACTGTTTTGTTATTGTCAGTTCTTGTCCGTCAAAGAGATTCAATGAACAGAACTGCTGCGGAGACGGTGCTGGCTGCAGATGCCGAAATATATCATCTCCCGGGCGATCGCCAGGGCACGGCATACATGCGGCAGTATTGCCTCGTTTCCGCTTCGGCTTACTAGGTCCACACATCGGTGGAAATCGGCTACCAGGGAATGGACCTGGTTCCGGCATCATCATCGGATTGCCGTACGGTGGAAATCCAGCGCCGTCCGGATGATGAGCAAACTCGGGATTGAAGTTCGGTGGTCCGCCGGGGCCGTTCATCGGAAAATTCGGATGTCCCGGTGGGAAGTCGACTCCTGGCTGGCCTTGCGGAAAAAAGTATCCTTGGGGATCATTTGGTGATGTGCCGCTGAATGACGGAGATACGGGTGAGAGTGGTCCTGACGTCCGGCCAGGTGGCTGTCGTGGCATATCGCCAAAGAAGCCAGGTGGAGGCTGCTGGCCGCCAGCCATTTGCTGCAACTGCATCTGTCTCTTTTGCCTCTGTTCCAGGTAATACTCCTGCTGCAATCGGAACCACTCCCGCTCCTCGTTGGTCATCATTTCCCAGTTGGGCGGCACTCCATGCTGGTCAAATGGCGGACCCATGGCTCCCATCATTATCATTCCGTCTGGTGGTACCGGCTGGTCGACCATTCCACCAGGTGGAACCATCATTCCAGGTCCACTGGGGTGCATGAATCGCTGCGGAGGCTGTCCCATCATATGAGGATGTGGTGGCATATCTTCCGGTGGACCAGGACCCCGATACATTCCCGGTGGAGGGCAGCCGGCATACCGCGGAGGCGGTCCACCTTCAAAGCCTTGTTTCTCAGGAAATAGCATCTGTTTGATCTTCTGCAGCTGAGCCAACTGTTCTTCCCGCCTCTGCAATTGTTCCGGCGTCAGATTTTCATCAGGGACTCGTGCGCCACCCATGTTACGCATCATGTGTTGGTGTTCAAGTCCATATCCTGGCGGTAGTTGTCCGCCAAACATGGAATCAGCACCAGGACCTGCAGGACCAAACTCTCCACCAGGATGATGTGGTCCGGGACAACAGCGCTGAGGAAGGCCCACTCCACCGCCATCTCCACCATTAGACCGTGTCCTGTGTCCCACCGGCATTGGCTGCGACGTAGGTCCAAAGCTTGGCGAGAATGGACCTTCTTGTAACGTGGCATTCTGCTGCTGAACCCAGAGTTCGACATTAGCCAGAGCACTGCCACCACCCATGTCACCGGCACTGCCCACATCACCTGGCACTCCTGTACCTGCCATAGCTGGGTCTCCCATGTGTGGCGGGCCATCAGGTGGGCCAAACGGAGGCCCAACATACTGCTGTGATGGATGTGGGCCACCAGCTGATAAACTCTACACACATAGCACACAGCCTGGCACATTACTCTCAACTGTCCGAACAGCATTTTAACCATGGTTGCATTTTATGACAAATATAATTCTACTGCTATGAAAATATACCTTTCGCTACTACAGAGAAATCAACATGCACAAAACCAAGTCCAGTTTCCCCCGCTGATTTGCCAAATTGCTTCAGCGACCTGTTGGTGTTAGCAAAGGCAAAGTGCAGCAGTGGACAGAGATTCTATGATAAACAGATGAGAACAGTTCAAACTACTCTATGCAGAGAAAGTTAACTACATCTACACTGTCTAGAAAAAACTTCTTTGTAATAGCTCCAACTGTGTCAAACCTTACGTGTATTTTCAAAATTCTTACTGCTGAAAAAGAGTATGAAATATGCACTTCAGTCAGCAATGTGACATGAACTGTTTCATTTTTTGCAACATGTGATACAATGTTTAAGATGTATCTGTGGTAATATTGAACAAAAATGAACGTTTGACATACTGTAAGTGTGGCAGCAAATATTATATGACAATAGAGTAAACAGAAAACTTCATAGCCTTTCCAGCAGTGAAAGAATTTTGAAAATTGGTTAAAGTTTGACAAAGTTATAGTCAAATACAAAGTGGAAAGTTTTTTAAGACAGTGTAGCTTTAACAAAAATTATCATAGAATAAAATGGGTCAGTTTACTAAGCAGAAGATAGCAAAAATGCCACGTGTCATCTGAGTCTTGAGACAGAGGTGCACAGTACTGTCACATCCCACCCCACCTCACACGAAATTACAACACATAAAAATGAAACTTTTTCTTGTAATAGCACCACCATCATGTGGGACTGGACCTCCGCCACGATAGAACATGGGTTGGCCACCGTGGTACGGTACTGGACCTGCACTGGACTGCATAATCGGGCCGTCGGAATATGGTACCGACCACCGTCGGGAAATATCATGTCACCACCTGGGAACTGTACTGGAGGGCCACAGCCTCGACTAGCCACTGCACCACATGAAATTACAACACATAAAAATGAAACTTTTTCTTGTAATGTTCAGAAGATAGGGAAAGAATCTTAGAAAATTCTATAGTTCGTTAACTAGGACTGTAAATGAGCTCTGAGCCGAGTCCTGATACACAAGAAATGTGAGTTAATCAGCAACTGAGACGATGCGGTAGTTAGTTGCACGTCCGACTAGACACATAACATGCCATTTCCGAGACAATCAGATGCACTGGAATATGGACAAGCAACAACAAGCAAACATCCCATACATCAGAAGCCTATTAATGATTATCAGAAATTGCCTCAGTGCTACACCCCTATCTCACAACTCAGATGGCGGCAATGCGTTTGGCCGTGTTTGCACAGCGAAGCCGTGTCGAGACAAACTGACAGACACCCACGCTTATCAGTCACAATAGTCCACATCTCACGTAAAAGATAAAAAATAAATGGATACACTTGATAGCACCTCAAGGTGAAGGTACCTCACTACAGAACCGCTCAGGTATGGCACACATTGTTGAGGGATGTCACAGTTTTACCTGTACACCCACACATTTATGCACAACAGAATGAACCATACCTGCCTTTGCCTTCCCAGCTGAAACTGGTCCCCATTTACTGACCCCAGAGGGATGGAAGGCTGAGTTGACCTAGGCACCACCATAGTGAGTAAACAGTCTTTCCAAGACCGCTACACGACGGATACCACAGTTGTTAACTGGTCAAGTCATCATGCCTCACAGCGACTGATAACACAAGTGACTAACCTGTAGGAACTGTCTGGTACGAGGTTGTTCAACGTGGAAGTCGATGATGGTTCGACAGAGACCTCTCTCCATGGCCTCCGCCGCTTGGTTAGCCATCGACGTTGAGAAGACAAACACTTGACTCTGTTGAGGCATGAATCCACCCGGAGGAGCTCCAGGCATTGCGCTGAGACCGCCGCCATCCATCAGCTGACCAGGACGACCTGGCACCCCCTGGAGAGGTTGAGGTGGTCCCGGCTGTGACCCCGAGGTTGCTGGAGCAGGTCCACAGTTGGGGTAGGGCAACTTGGCGGCTGACGGCTGCTGCTGTTGGGGTAGAAATGATGAGGGCGGTGGAGGAGCGAAGCTGTCGAGGGTTGATGATGGTGGTGGGGCACTGCCTGGCCCTGAGGACGACAATGCACTTGACGGCAGGCCATCTGTACACAACACACGCAGAGATGGACAAAATGTTTAATAGCTATCAAATACATTTAAGTTGGCATCGAAGTGTAATGGTTAAAGGCATTGGTCTGATCAACAAAGTTAATCAGCATCGGGCCCGGTTAGTGCATGGATGGGTGACCGTCTTCGGACAGGTAAACCATCTATGTATGTAACCAACCAACTAGGTCGAATCAGCCTTCCATCCCTCCAGGATCAGTAAAATGAGGGCCAACTTCGGCTGGAAAGGCAAAGGCATGGTTCATACCGTTCGTGGATAAAACGCGTGGGTGTGCAGGTAAAACTGTGACATCCCTTACAATGCGTGCCATACCTCAGCACTTCTGTGATGAGGTTGCCTAATACAGAGCAGCTGTATCAAGACTTCTCAACCTTTATCTCTACCCTTTGCTGGTGGCAATGACACAATTCAATGAATTTCACCACAAACCAGCAAGACGAGACAGACACAAAGTAAATCGGTGAAGGTTGCTGAATGTCAGCAATGTCCTGGACAGGTGCGCCCCGATACTTCGCAACGGGCAAAATTTCCCACACCCTATCTACCCCTTATCATATGGGACTGGGGCCCCCATCTAAGACATTGTGCCATGGGTCTCCACCCCAAACAGGAACTCGATCCGTTCAGCTGTCTTTGCACAGTGTAGTCACGTCAAAGACAGACAGACATGACCATCGGCCACAATAGACAGAATAGCATGATGCACGCCGTGTCTGAAACTGAGTGATAAAGACGTCACAGACTCAACATGACAACGAGTCTTAGTGTGAATGACAGGTGACAGAACTCAATGCAGAAGGACAGCAGCAAACTGAGCGCTGACGACTCTATGACATTCTACAAATTTGCTCTTAACTTCGAGGCGAAACAACACCTCAACTACTGCTGACGCACATCACTTACATGGACGAGATGCAGCAGCACTAGTTACACAATAGCAACAGCAGCAGTTGCACTGATAACAGACATGCTATGACGATGACGTCTTTCATATATTTCAGTCACAAAACTGTCGTTTTTGCCGCCCGACGCAGTGAGTTGGCTCGGTATTTGCGATGGCGACGTGGCTGTCTGATGTATTGTGCCCAAACGACTGAGTCGATCATCATGCGACATTCACCAGATTGTAGCCCAGCCATTCTAGTTTTCCCACACCAAATATGAACCCGATAGCTCGAGGGGATCCCCCCTAATAGAGGGCGTCAAGTGGGAGAGGGATAAGCAAAACTCGGAAAATCCGGCCAATAAATCGCAGTTATTCAGAGGGCAGCTCCCGATAGCATGCACAAGCGTCGGACGGTTTGTCAGCGATAGCTGTGCTTCTTCTAGGTCGATGCAAGTAGTCACTTCTACAGCGCTGCATATCAAACAGTCACAGAACGCCGGTCTCAGTCTCAGTGTCCAACTACCTGTTCTCAGCTGTCAGTTCAACTGTTCGCAAGTGAGTTCACGTCGTTGAGAAGCAGTACTGTCTTGGTTAGAGTATACCGCGAGTGAGAACAGCTCTAGCAAATGTACGCAATTGAGAGCTGGGACGAAACTGCACGAGAGGCCTGTCTGCTAGTTATACACTATAGGTCACACATGATGAGTATTGTAACTATTTGTCTGCGCGCCCGACGACTGGCGCACAACTACTGTGCAACGTTACGTCGAAACCAGGTCAACCCGCAGACCTCACTTGGCAGAAAAATCCACTATGGACCAGTGGAGTATAGCCCCGACGCTGAATATACTGCCCGGGTAGAATTAATCGACATGAACCGAGTGGCATTAACAGCACTGTGTAGTGCACGTGCCCCGCCATATCATAGCACGGCCGACCGACAGCACAGCCATGTCTCAGCAGCAGCTACAGGACAGTGTTAGCTGAACGGTGACGAACTAACAACAGCATGACAACTCTTCGACAAGTGGATACCGGTAGAGTGAGTTAGCGATGACCGCATCGAATGTGGCGCGGGCGCCAGCTGGCGAATGACTCGGGCACATACGTATTTATAAACGGCACTTGCCCACCCCTCGCCATGGCGGATCCAGCTCCGTGCCTAATAGTGTTCCTTGGACACCTAAGAGTCTCCACTCCAAACAGAACCGCCATCCGTTCAGACGTTTTTGCAGGGAGGTCGCAAGAACGTGGCAACACCACGCTACAGGGTCATTGCGACGCAAAAGCATGACAATGTCAGAGTGGGACTGACAGAGACTCAGCAGCAGCAGCAAGCTGCTATAGTAACGCGTAGAGATTGTTCCGTACTCGATGAGCATTCAGCAGTGTGTACAGACGGAGTAGCTCGGCGTACTTCCCCACTACCAACTAAGCCTACCACTACACCCTCCGTCTCTCCCTCGCCACTCCACTGCCCAGTGTGTTTGTTACATTCCACGCTGGAAAACGCCGCCGGCGCCCGAGCAGGGCAACGAGGGAACAATGCGGGGGAGAGGGCAGCAGCATGTGGGTAAGTATTAGTGAGACGGCAGGTGAGGGGGTCTGGGGTAGCGGAGATGAGCAAGTAGCAGCAGACACAGGCATAGCAGATCTGCCACCTCCGCGACGCTCGGCCGCCGCCGCCAGCAGAAACCAAGCACCGGCTTTAGTTCCATGTGCAAGTGCCTCAGATACCCCCTTCCCGACCGACTCCCCTCGCCTCCCTCACGTCCCCCATCCGGTCCGCTGTGCCACTGCCTGCTCCCCACACCTCTCCTTCGTTCCCCCACACCCTGGCAGGCAGGCACGGACACACACTAGTTAATCGGGCGGCATACGACGTGCTGGTAGCCGACGTTGAGACCACAGTGTAACGATATGGCGCTCATTCGATTAACAACACTGCCTACACGCCGCGTGCAACTGTGTGCCACAAAACAGCGTGATCCAATCGCGGTAACTCAACTGCGCACTGACTGTGAACTACGGGGATAGACTTACATCACTCTCGTACTTCCTCACCCAACCTTCAATTGCATGTATTGTTTTCGGCGGCGTCTGTCTGTGCACATAAGACCTTGAAAACTACTGATCAGAAAACTGGTGTAACTTGGTAGGAACATGTCCCACGGTGAATGCTAGAAGGGTTGTAAGTTGGTGACATTTGACTGCGACCTTTGACCTAGAGAGCTATTTTCGAAATTTTTAAATTCCAAGTCGAAGTTTTGAATGCCTTAACCTAGCAACTTATCTTTGGTGTAGAGGGACATCTTCAGAATATATTGCAAAGTCTGTTTCGCTCGGTTGTGAACTTGTGACACGCTAGTCGTCCGAGTAGCAGCAATTCTTATTTAGACAGTAAATAAGATTATCACAGCACAGGACATCAGTCCGGCCAGGAGTCTGCGTTGACAAGCTTCCAGCTGCCGCTACTCGGAGGTGTCAGTCGTCACAGCTGCCATAGCATCACACGATCAGTCTACCGGCCCGTATCGGGTGGTCGGAAAGCATTGTACACAGTGCTAAGGCCCCCTCTCACTCACTTACTTCCCCACGCCCACCTCCCCAGCACATGCAGTAATACAGCGGGCCAGCCACTAGGAGCCAGTGCCACGCTGCTCAGGTGCAGCGTACACATACTGACCACACAATACTGACCCCGGGGAGAGGGGGGGCAAGGGGGAGGGAGCGGGCTAGAGTGTATGTCGGTCAGTGTGTTATGGACCGTTCACTCAAGCGTCATCATTTTGACTGACCGCCAGACAGTATGACCGTCAGACTTCGCAGACTGTTCCACCAAAACATCATACAGCACCGGACCCGCTCTATTCCACCGCTCAAGACTAGTACAGAGACTAGACGTGGGGTCAGCACTGACGCTGGGATTTGAATTAGGGATAGGGTTACTACCTTTGAAGCATTATTAAGGCCTGTCTAAAGCAGAACCGGTTGCCCTGTGACAGCAGTCCTACTTGCTGGCAAGTTACTGCTTAGGATCAAATATGCCGGCAGGCGGTCAGTCAGTCATGAGGCTGCCAGCAAGTTGAAGACAAGCGAGAACGAAGGAACCGAAGTAACAAAGCGCTGCTATCTGTCGTCCCATGCACAATCTGTCCACGTCAAAGTTCGTTCAGCACAGGAAGGCACGACAGATGTTACCGCTGAATATCCTCATCCATTGTTCCGACGGCAGACTCTATCTATCAACGTTAACGTCAGTACACTACACTGCTATGCTGTTAGCACTCACTTCCAAACCTGAGAAAAGGCTCAACGCATGTCCGCAGTGCTGACTGAGTAGGCTGTAGCCTGTTACGCGCTTCCTATTAGCAAGCTGCAGTCGGCTAGATGCTAACTCCCACTTGCCCAGTGAGGAGTGACAGCTTGAACAGCTAACAACTGCGATCACCGTCACCGTCACGTAATGGGCACCACTGTGGTACCTAGGCCAACTCAGCCTTCCATCACTCGAGGGTCATTAAATGAGCACCAGCTTCGGATGAACACGTGGGTGGCACATGAAACTGTGTGATCCCTCGTCAACGTGTGCCATACCTGAGCGCTTCTGTGATGAGGTTGCTTCATAAAGAGGTGCTATCTCAAGTGTCCCTTATGTCTACACGTATTGGTGAAGATAACAGTCAACGAATCGTTAGAACCTAGACGTTAACGCAGTCAATATATCAAATTACATACCTCTGCTAGCTAGCTATCACGCATGCACCAGGTAGGCTCAATACGGCGAATAGGGAAAAATGCGACTATAACATAGTATAAAACCGAGAAAGTCACCCAAAAGTTGTAGCTAGCGGCTATAGCAGCAAGCGGTTAGCACGTTCGCACTCGACGTGGTGGACGACACCGACGGAACGGACTGCTGGCGTCGAAGGACGGGCGGTGACGGCCGGCGTCAGTCGTCGTAGCAATCAGAACTCCAACTGAATGTGGTGAGCGTATCGTTCGTCAGACAGCTCTCGGCAGTGTCACAGTGTGGCGAACAGCACAGCAGATTGACTCAACGGTCTTCGTCAGTTGTATCACCCACAGCACCAACTCCGAGCTCGTCTTCTCTCCAAGATGCACGGCACTGTCGATCTTTATTCAATAACGTCTGACTTCAAAGTGTCCAGAAATCGCGCCCTTAGCGCGAACACAGCGGCGGTCACGTGACGTCACACGGCAGCAAACAGGTGAAACCAGGTCGGAAACTGGGTCGGCGGCCGGCTTGCAGCGCAGCTGCGGCGCGCAGCGTATGCGCACACGGGTACAGACAGTGGTACAAGTACATATGCAAATATGTAAATGTACGACCTCACTGGACATTATGATAAAAATAGTGCAGTAAGCAAAGGGAGGTGAGGAGCCTATCAAGATAGTTGAAAGAAGAGGCCAAAGGCATTTAGCGAAGGCTGTACCGAATGATCCCGCGCACACGGCACGCGCCGGCGCCGACTTAAGCTGCGTGACTGACAGACGGACAGACACCGCGCCTAAAAAATACCCAAAAATGTCTCAAGGTCAAAAGCTGTGAATGAATTTGAGCGTTATGGTAACAGATATTCCGATCAAGCCCCAGCAATTTCTGGCCAGTAAGTTGAACGCTACTGCTTTTTCACTGCCGTGATCTAGACCTCGGACCAATGACCTTGAACCGTGACTCAGATATTCTGAAGATGTACCTCCAAACTGAAAATAAAGTTGATAAGTCCAACCATTCAAAATATATAGCCTGAAAGGTCAAAGGTCATCAACTTCGAACCACTTCTAACGTTCACAATAGGACATATTCTTAGCAAGTTACATCAATTCTGTTCAGTAGTTAATCAAGACTTTGTGCAGACAGACGCCGCCAAGAAACAACACCTGCTCACAGTATGCGCGCAGGTAACGGGCGCTGTTTCCAAGCTACAGACATTTTAGATAGTGCAGACAACTCGACCAGTAACATTGCTGTCAGAATGTCAACACTACCAAATAGTAATCTGTCTATGTGAGATCACGTCGCACATTTGGACATCAATGTGGCCACATGCTGCAAATACTGTGATAGAATGACAGGCAGGCCTAATGTAAAGTAGACAGGTGATACAGCGCAATAGGCAACACACATCGCCTCAGCAGCACTTGACATCAGAACTGCCATGCTGTGCAAGTGAAATTTGCCATATGTGAGACTTCACGTGTGTCTCAAGTCATTACGAGACTACAACAGGTCGCTAATAGGAAGCCGCAGGGTGACACAGCATCAGACGAGAAGTCGCGGTGGCAGCTTCAGCAACAAGATGAGACACTGACTGCATGGTCAGTCAGATGTCATCCCGCCTGACCGGCTGGCGTATATGCACAGTAGCCTACGTGCAACATATAGATGTGTCCAGGTCAAAGGTATAACGCCACGTCCAGATAACTAGCGCCACGGACGGACCGAATACATTACTGGTAAGGCAAAGCCACGGACCACGAGGAAATGACGCCATGCAGCAAAGCAACTGGAACATTGGGGAGAGCCGGGAAGCAGAGGGAGATAGGGGAGAAAAGAAGGGAAGTCGCCAGTGGATTGTGTTTACGTCAGCTGAGGACTACACGACTATACAAAAGTGACGATGTGGGCACATCGTGCTAGCAGCTGCCCCTTTAATACTTCTTTCAATGCGGCGGTACATACTTTCGTGCTATGTCCGACAACCTGTCACCAATTCGTCACTGTGCAAGGCCGCTTTCTTCAGTTTTATGACCAACCACTTTGCTACTGTTAGTGTCAACTTATGGAGCACATAACCGCAAGAAAACCTCCAAATATCAGTACGCAGCAAACAAAAACGTCTTGAGATGTTGTCTGAACCGGTCCTCGCCGATAGGCTCCTCTCTCGTAGTCTGGCAGCGAGTTTCACGCCAACTGACAGGCAGCCAGTTATACTAGCACCGTTTATAGCCTAGATTTTATAAGCAAAATTAAAGTGCATTTAAACCATATGAAAGCCTCTGCTGCCTGTGCCCAGTGAAAAGTACCCGTTCACAGTGCCATGGTCACGTAACAGCCGTCTTAGGCGGACACAGTAGACGTACAATGGTCGTGTACAGAGGCACAGAACGATAACGTCTCAGGTGCCTGTCTACGTCAGACACGCATAATAAACACGACTGCCTCACAACGGCGGGACCACCCACATCTTCGGCTGCTGCTGGACGTGACGGCCGCCACTACGTACCGGTATGTCGCTCCATCGGTCACAAAACCGAACTAACAATCCCTCCCTGTCTCACCGATCACCATAAGCTCATGTCCTTGGATCGACAGCAGAACTTAAACGACTCTGCTTCCGGGAGCCAGTGACAGTCTTGAGATGGCAGCAGTAGCCCCCAGTTCGTCATCTGGTGTACACAACTGAGGGAGGGGTGATAGCGACTGACTGACGGGTCTTCCCGGACCGACTGCCAGCCACGCGTCGCCTCGCCTCGCCCGGCAGTGAGTGAGGCGAGTCATATTGATTTTTCTATGCCAAGGCCGTGCAGTGCGACCGAGCGAGCGCTCTGCTGGCAGGCGTCAACGAAATTCTCTGCCGCCACAGCAACGTAAACCCAGCACTCAGACCCCTCCATCTCCCCAAATCCTCCAGTGTCCACCGACCCCCACGCTTCCCGCCACCGGGGCGTTTTATGACAGCAGGTCGGCGGGCAGGCCGGGGACAAAGATGACGGCGAAGAGAAGGGTGGGAATGAGGGGGGGAAAGGCTCGATGGAAGGAAGAGAACCAGGACAGAGCAGATCGTAGCGTAGAGCCACATGCAGGTTGCAGCAAACTATATCTACCTACCGCGATATCTGACCAGACTGTATACATGTAGACTGTTCTTCACACGGGCACACATAGACGGTTTCTGTCAACTTATAGGCTAAGACCAGTCGTCTTAGACGCATCAACGGACAAACGTGTCAACAGCATGTGACAGTAGCACACCGCGTGCGATCACAGCTGTGTGACAATACTGCTCACTGTCAGCATGCACAGACTGCATGAGATACGGACTACTGCGACTCATGATCCTGGACGTCTGTCAGTCAGTCCTTCATGCTCATCGAGAGCATTCAGCCATGCAGCATCATCAATCTGGAATTCACTAAAACTCGTAAAAGACTTACACATCAATTCTAAATCCTTGACAACATTCAAAAGGACGCAAAAAAACTGAATCATTTCAAAAATTCTGTTAATATCAACTAAACTGTCCGCGCCTGCGATTGGATGCCAGCATCGAAATGTGACGCATTACAGATCCACTACTACTACTATTACACGGTGTCCAAAAAACAGACCCCTACAATTTTTTGGCATAACTTCACCAAAACAAGCCGGTTGTGGATAATTTTTGGTAGAGAAAATCAAGAAGCTATTACCTATTAGTTTTGCCTAACAGTTTGGTATAGGTCGAGAACCACCTGCATATTTGCTACAGCAACCATAGCATCATTGCAAAACAGCGTGCAGGTCTAACATGCAAGTTCAGCAACTGGGTTTCTTAGGAAAAACGTGCCACTTTTTAACATAACTCCATCAAAATGCTCCAATATCAGATCACTTGACAATCACAATTTTAAATAAAACAGCATTTCGCACAGGCTATGTTAACACAGGTTACCGGCAGGCCAGTGCGCCGGTGTCATACAGGTCCATGTGCATGTTCACGTTCGACAGTCGAGTTCCTGCGCCAAGAAACACTCGACTTCACTTTACTGGATTCGTGGCCACCAATCGGTTCGCACCTTATCATTAACTACAAGACTTGGGGCTGGAGCATATAAAAAGCTAGTATACATGACATGGTCCAGAAGCAGCGACTGGTGGAAGTCCAGGCTGACTTTGTACAGACCATTGTCAACAAGGTGATAGACCAGCGGAGCAAGCAACTCGTGGCCTTTGCCAAAACTAAAGGACAACACTTTGAACACTCACTAGTTATGACATCAAGCATTGTGAGGACAGATAAAATGTTTTAACCAACTTTGTTCATTATGTATCCGACCACGAAACTTGCTGTTTACATGACAACACCTCTAATATCACTGTGACTGCCTAGCAGAGCAATGATGACAGACAGACTGACCGAGACTTTGTCGAATGAAGTCAGCTGAATGCCCATTGCGTTGCCACGTGTCACTCATGTTAATACCCGAGTCATCGCCACCACCCACCGACTCAGTCTCAAGCTTTATCCCAGAGTCTGACTTGGCACCAGGGGTCGTCAGACCGTCCAGCCGCAGACCTGCTGGTCCAGTAAGTAATGACGTTGGCGCTGAGGTGAGGCTTGTCCCAGGCGTCGACACCCCCGAGTCACTTGGTTTCTTACGCTTCGTCGTCTTGGGTCGTCGCTTAACGGTGGCAGAGGTGGTGTTGTCAACCTTCACCATAGCAGCGGCGCCACCTGCCAACTTGACCGACGACTCCTGCACATCACGTCATCAGTTTAATAATCAGTTCTGGTCAACTGTCATCAGAACAGGATTGCATCAAATCAGTACTGGGGTTCACACTCCTATGACGTTGACGTGGTGACCAAGATATACAAACCCAACCTGCAGTTTATCGGTTCAGTTTTTCTATTCCAATAACATAAGTTAAACTAGTCCATTCATTCTGGCTTGTCCTTCTGTTAATGGACTTAGTTAGCAGAACTCAATTTAGCTGAAGCTAATTGGTCTGGTAACGACTTTCAAAGTTACTGGAACTGCTAATCACAAATTAGTGGAACTGTACCAACCAAAAATGAACTTTGCAGGCCGGTCAATATCTTCAAAAGTTATCGCAGTCAAAAATTCATATACGTACTAGATGCTAACTTGCCATCAAAGCACACTAGGCTAAAGCTCATACGTTAAAATTAACGTCAATTTATATATAGCCTATTATCGTTTAAAAACCTCTAATGTGCTGCATGTAAAAACGACGTTAGATATTGTTTGAAGGTATCCCTGCTTAGCTAGGTTCTTTCAATATGACTGCACAACCAACACACTGATTAGCTGCTCTTTTTGGCTTTCAATTTGTACCAAATTTTCATGTAATTAAATGAATATTAACTTACTATATTTCTAATGAACATTAATGATACTAGACAGGTTATGCGGATGTGATTATAAAAACATAACAAGGTCCTGGTGACTCAATGAAACCAAACACTCAGTTCAATCCTGCAGGTCATTATACAACTGAAAATACACTGTGTCAGTATCATTCTAACCCAGCAATGCTTACACATACCTTGGAAACTGCAGTAAGCCATATGCACAATGAGATTCAAGTTACCAATATAATGACAACATGTGCGGATTTGCATTGAAAAAGAGATGTGCCATGCTTCAAGGGTAAATAAGGGCACAACACAACATAATCAGCACATTAAGAGCTTTCTGATTGTGTGCCACATAAACTGGCACTGACATTGACGTAATCAGACAAAATTGACAAAACGTTCCTTGCGTCATACAAACTAGCACACAATTTGTGTGAATTGCTGCATCTTGAATTATGTTGTATTGACATCATTATGAAGGGCTTGTCTTGCCATTTTCTGCGTGTACACAGGCCTTCAGGTACCAAGAAAACAGATATTACGTATGTGCAGAAACTTAGTGATTGTATTTCTGAGATGTGTAACTTATTTCCGTGTATTACTGTTGGTGATATTTATTGTCCAGGAAGGCAGTGCTCCACATGATGATGTTCAAAATTTGCTCCTTGACACTCTTACTACTGACAGGTTTAAATAGTTGCTGAACCAACACAAGGCGAACACATACTTGATGTCATCTTATTTTTAATCAACATATTATTGCTGTTGATGTTCAGGTGGGAATGCCATTCATTAATAGAGATCACTCCCGAGCAGATTTTGATATAGTGCCACACTCCTGTAATGGTGTATTTACTGAGAAGGTATCAAGGAAAAAATATTTATGGCATCAGGCAGATTTTGAGGGTATGCAAGAATATCTTAGCACCGTAAATTGGATGGAAATTCTGTCTACTAACCTCAATGCTGAATCACTATGGTCATCTTTTTGCAATGTGCTGTACACTGTTATTGACATGTATGTACCCACTGTTGACATTAATAATAACTGTAACAGAAAATATACAGCCCGCCCAAAACCTATCCGGCGATTACAAGCACACAAACGGTGTCCATAGCAGGAACATCTTAAATATTCCACTGATGTGTCTATACTTACTGCATACAAAAGTGTAAATAATAAATGCAGATGATCGATCCAGTGTTGGGAACTTAAACAAGAAAATAATGTCATTGGTGACGACAACATTGTTATTTATGTGTAAAGATATAGCTGGCGCATTAAAAGATAAACACAGTGTAATACTGACAGATAAAAGTGATAAAGCAGAATTGTTAAACAAGTATTCTGGTTCAGTATGTACAGTAGATAATGCAAAACTTCTAAAAGTAGATAACAGTTTGCCAAATGAGAGTGTTATCGATTCAGTAACATGTAACACTAACGCATTACAAAATGCAATTAAAAAGTTCCAGTCGAACACCGCTAGTAGACCAGATGATCTTCCACCGATAATGTTTACGTCATTTATGTCAGCTGGTGAACTGGCGGAAGGTCATTATTACACCAATTCATAAAAGTGGATTGGCATCAGTTGCATCAAATTAAATTGAAAATACCCTAAAATTTCCATAAAAAACGTAACATTAAAAAAGAGCAACATGGCTTCTTGGCAGAGAAATTAACGATAGCCAATCTATTGGACTGTCTGAATGACTGGACACTTTCTCTTGTGAATAAACAATCAGTGTTGCTATTGATATTGCAAAAGCATTTAACAGTGTGAGTCATAGCAAACTATGCTATAAACTTTGAGCTTATGGAGTTTCTGGTAATTTATTAAAGTGGACAGAAAGTCTATTAACAGACAGATCACAGTGTATATAGTTGGTGACTCAGTATCATCCTTAATCAGTACAACTAATGGAGTGGTCCAAGGCAGCTGTAGGAGTGCTGAAAATGCAGGTAATGGCAAATGCAAGTAATCATTTGCATATTTGAATACATTAATTGTTAACTTTGTCATACATTTTGATTGTTTTTGATGAATTAAGTATTATTGGCATCTTGTTTCAAAATTGATGTTGAACTTGAAATTTGGCATAGCATTTTGACGAGTTTTAAGAAAGTTTTTGCATGTGTTATACGTATAGTTTTATGTACATTAACTCTTGAAATCATAAAAGGTTTTGCACGGGCTTTTTTGAGGAATTAAAAGTGATTTTAAATTTTTAATTTTGCTGTGTATTTTGTGCATTTTAACTTCATATGCTTTTGCTCTGACTTTTTGACAAATTCAAAATGATTTTACTTTCTTAATACTTGCCGCTGAACTTGTAATTTTACGGTTGATGTTGTCATTATGCGAAATGTTCATTTGAATCATATCTTGATGTTTAATGAATAAATGTTTCACAATTCTGTGTCAAATTGTCCGTTAAATGCATATTTGCATCCCGCAGCTGTATTGGCCCACTATTATTGATTCTGTATATAAATGACACAGCACATTTGTTTAATAATGGGCGTTTATGTAAACTGTTTGCTGATGACCTTAAATTGTACACTAGGGTTTCAACCGTGGTTGACTTCGAGAATCTACAAAGTAGCCTCAATCGTTTAGTAAAATGGTCACATACTTGGCAGTTAAAGCCCCATACATGAAATGCAGTCTTCTATACATTTAATGGTATGATTAACCCACACCATTTTTGCAGTATTACTACTTTTAAGCGATTTTCATCTACCATTGGTTGGAATAATTTGTAGCGACATTATTAGACAACCATCTAGTAACGTATGAAGCAGCAATCAACTTCATGTGTGTTTTAACTAATGTATTTTTTGTATTCTCACGTGTAACGTAAGTA
>Ga0126335_1000291_pt1 | contig 23593 bp, 9 predicted proteins | sample OlaspJWI45metaG_FD_108409 | JGI IMG/M metagenome (GOLD analysis project Ga0126335, IMG submission 108409) | Marine gutless worms symbiont microbial communities from Oahu, Hawaii - Olavius sp. 1 OAHU.JWI-45 metaG | ecosystem: Host-associated > Annelida > Digestive system > Unclassified | place... | reverse complement strand
GCACCGAAGGCCGACACCGTGCCGCAGGCGAAGATGAACAGGAGCAAGCCGAACAACTGCTCAGTCCGGGACATTTCCTGCTGTGCGCGGCTGGGCATAGCGGCTCCATGGCTGCCGGCAGCCGCGTCTCGGACCGGCCTTGGCGTTCTGCGACAGCGGTAATGTCGGCCCGATCGGCGACCAGGACAAGCGCCCCGACCGTCCGGCCGCAGCTTCCCCGCCGGGCCAATTCAGGCTATGACGCGGGCCGACCGGCGACGGCACGGCCGGGCAAGGGCACCCCCAGGCGGGGCGACAGGAGCACAACGGCATGAGCAGCGTCGAGCAGTCAGGCGCCAGCACCGGGCGGGATTTCATCCGCCAGGCCATCGACGACGACCTGCAGGCCGGGCGGCACAGCAATGTGGTGACCCGGTTTCCGCCCGAGCCCAACGGCCGTTTGCATATCGGCCATGCCAAGTCGATCTGCCTCAACTTCGGGATCGCCCAGGAGTATGCCGGGCGCTGCCACCTGCGTTTCGATGACACCAACCCGGTGAAGGAGGAGCAGGCGTTCATCGATGCCATCCAGGCGGACGTGCGCTGGCTCGGCTTCGATTGGGGCGAGCATCTCTACTTTGCCTCCGATTACTTCGAGCAGCTCTATACCTGGGCCGAGCAGTTGATCCGCGACGGCAAGGCCTATGTGGACGACCTGTCGGCCGACGAGATCCGTGCCTACCGCGGCACCCTGACCGAGCCGGGGCGTGACAGCCCCTATCGCGAGCGTCCGGCGGCGGAGAGCCTGGAACTGTTTGCGCAGATGCGGGCCGGAGCGTTTCCGGACGGCAGCCGGGTGTTGCGGGCGAAGATCGACATGACGTCGGGCAACATCAACCTGCGCGACCCGGTGCTGTATCGCATTCTGCACGCCGCGCACCCGCGCACGGGATCAGCCTGGTGCATCTATCCCACCTATGATTTCGCGCATGGCCAGTCGGACGCCATCGAGGGCGTGACGCACTCTTTGTGCACGCTTGAGTTCGAGGACCATCGGCCACTCTACGACTGGCTGCTGGACAACCTGCCGGTGCCGGCGCGGCCGCGGCAGTACGAGTTCTCCCGGCTGAACCTGAGCTACACGGTGCTGTCCAAGCGGCGGCTGACGCAGCTGGTCGCCGACGGCCATGTCAGCGGCTGGGACGATCCGCGGATGCCGACGCTGTCCGGTTTGCGGCGCCGTGGCGTTCCGGCCGCGGCGATCCGCGACTTCGTCAGCCGGCTGGCGATCTCCAAGAGCGACGGCGTGGTCGAGCTGGCGATGCTCGAGCACTGCATCCGCGAACAGCTCAATAAAACCGCCGAACGCCGGATGGCCGTGCTCCGGCCGCTGAAGGTGGTGATCGAGAACTACCCCGAAGGCGAAAGCGAAGAGCTGGAGGCGGTCAACAACCCGGAGGACCCGACCGGCGGGACCCGGCAGGTGCCGTTCTCGCGCGAGCTGTTCATCGAGCGCGACGATTTCATGGAAGACCCGCCGAAGAAGTTCTTCCGGCTGGCGCCAGGCCGCGAGGTGCGGCTGCGCTATGCCTATTTCCTGACCTGCAACGCGGTCATCAAGGACGACAGCGGCGAGGTCACGGAACTGCGCTGCAGCTATGATCCGGCGACGCGGGGGGGCGACGCGCCGGATGGCCGTAAGGTCAAGGCGACGCTGCACTGGGTCTCGGCGGGTCATGCCGTGCCGGCCGAAGTGCGACTGTACGAGCCCCTGTTTGCCAGCGCCGATCCGGGCGCCGACGGCGACCTCCTCGACGATCTCAACCCGCAGTCGCTGGAACGCATCGAGGATGCCCGGCTGGAGCCGGCGCTCGCGGACGCGGCGACAGGCGCGCCGGTTCAATTCGAGCGGTTGGGCTACTTCTGCGCGGATCCGGACGGCAGCAAGGAACGCCCGGTGTTCAACCGCACCGTCGGCTTGCGCGATGCCTGGGCCAAACTGAAAGGCAAGGCGGGCGCTGCACGGGGCTGAGTTAAGACGTCGCGCGCGAACAGTGACGTCCTGGCGGTCGGCAATCCGGCACGCAGAGGCGAACCGGTCGACACCGCGCCCTTGACGTCAGGACGCCAGTCTGCCCGCCGTCGGGTTCTTTCTGGCGCGCTCGAACTCCTGGCGATAGTAGGCGCGCGTGGCGACGGGATCGAAGTCCAGCAGCGTGCCGCCCGACTCGAAGTGCTGCACGAACACCACCCCGGTTGCCCGGGTGGTGGCGCCGGCCAGGGCGGAAACCGTGGCGAGGCCGATGCCCCAGCCGAGCGCCGGCATGGTCTTGGCCATCGCTCCGGCCAGCCCGGCGCCGGCGACGTAGGGCACAACGCTGCCGACCAGGGTCATCAGTGCCGATCTTGCGAGATTGCGTTCGAACGGCACCCCATAAAAGGTGCTGAGTTCGCGCAGCATCGCCAGCTGGACGCCGGCAATGGCAAAGACGTCGAGCACGGGAATCGGCAGCAGGCCGCTTGCCATGGCCCAGTTGGTGCGCTGGCGGACAATCGCCATGGCGCTGTTGACGCGTTCGCGGACGTGGTCGTCCGGTCCTATGGGGTCGAGCAGCTCGGCCTCGATCGGGCGCGTGCCCTCGCTGGCGGAGGCGCCGGCGCCGGGCGCCGCGTCGTCACGATCCGTCCCGGCCGTGTCGGTCCCCCGCGTATCGCCAGCATCAGCACCGTTGCCGTTGCCAACCTGCGGTGCGCGGCGTTTCAGTCCCGGAAGTTCCTTGCTCGTGGGAGCCTCCTATTCCAAGTAGCCGTCGACTTCGGCAGCCAGGTCGGCAATCTCCGCGGCCGCCACGCCGCGCGGCTGTGCCAGGGTCGGCGTCGATCCCATCAATGCCGTTTCAGCATATGCCACGCGATGTCCGATTTCCGAATCGAGCAGTTGATAGCCGGCTGACTGCATCTCGGCGCGCATGTGTCGGGCAATGACACTGCCGCGAATCAACTGCGTCAGGAGGAAGCGATAGGCGATGGGCCCTTCGGCGCCGGCTGCCCTGAGTTCGGCGATCAACTCGACCTTGTCGGCGGCGACCTCGAAATCGACCGGTGAGGGGCGCACAGGAATCAGGCACAGGCCGGCCATCTCCAGTGCGGTGTCGGTCACCGGGGCGCGAAAACCCGGGGTGTCGACCACCACGCGCTCCACGCCGCGATCGAGCAAGTCATTGATCACCACGCCAATGCTCGCCCCGTCCGCCGCCACGCAAGTCAACCCGGCGAGCGGCGCGCCGGCGTCACGCCAGCGCAGGACGGAACGTTGCGGGTCAGCATCGACGAGGGCGACGGACCGCCCCTGATTCCACCATTGCGCGGCAAGACAAACGGCGACGGTGCTTTTGCCACTGCCCCCCTTCATCGTCGCCAACGCGACCACCCGCCGCTTCATCTTTCCTCTCCGCGTAGCGCGTTGACGGAACCATAGTCCGGGTGGTCAGAAAATTCGACCGCTCGAGGCGCACCGCTGTTCTTTTCGGTGGCGGTGCCGCTGCGGGCGTGTGGATTGATTTGGAGTTTGTTAATGTCGCTGCCAATAAATGGCGCGCTCAGCCAGGCGAAGACTTGATGACATGAGAAATCCTCGGCGCAGGTCCCTGTCCGCTGCGGTGGCCATGTTGGCGGCCTTGGTCGCGACCAACGAATCGTTCAGCCAAGTGCCACCAACGCCAGTGGTGATGAAGCCGGCTGCGACGACGACGCTGATCGAGAATGTGGACGCGGTCGGCTTCGTGCACGCCAACCGTGAAGCGGAGATCCACGCGCAAGCCTCCGACCGCATCGTCGAAATTCGCGTCGAGGACGGGGCCAGGGTCAAGAAGGGCGCGGTTCTGTTCCGGTTGGATGATACGGTCGAACACGCCCGGCTCGAGGCAGCCAAGCTGCAGCACGAAGCCGCGAAGGAAGCGCTCGACCGCCTTCAACAGCTGATCCGCAGGAATGTCGCGGCGCCGGCCAAGCTCGCCGATACCAAGGCCGACGTCGTGGACGCGATGGTCGAGCTGGAGTCGGCGGAACTGGCCTTCGAGCACACCCGGGTCCGGGCGCCGTTCGACGGTGTGCTTGGCGCGCTGGAGGTCGAAGAGGGCGACCACGCGTCCACCGATGCGCCGCTGACCAAGATCTACGCCCTGGAGCCGCTGGAAGTCTGGTTCCAGGTGCCGCAGCGGCAGCTCGGCCGCCTGGCGAAAGGACAGACCGTCGCCGTCTGGTCTTCGGCGCACCCGGATCACCGCCACATCGGTCGAATCAGCTTCGTCAGTCCGGCCGTCGATCCGCTGACCAAAACGGTCGAGGTTAGAGCCACGCTGGACCCGACCGAAGACCTGCATCCGGGCATGTTCGTGTCGATTTCGGTGATCCTGCAGACGATCAACGATGCGGTCACGGTGCCGGACGAGGCATTGGTGCCGACGGCGAAGGGATTCGTCGTCTTTCAGGTCAAAGACGGGAAAGCAGCAGCGACGGCGGTCACGATCGGCCTGCGCGACGGCAACCAGGTGCAGATCACCAAGGGCGTCGCCGCCGGAGACCAGATCGTCGTTGAAGGCCAATTGAAGCTGCGCGACGGCGCTCCCGTCGTCGCCGCAGGTCAATCTGCCGACGGCAAAGGCGGCAGCAAATGAACCTGTCCCGCTTTTGCGTGGATCGGCCGGTCTTCACTGTCGTCATCAATTTCCTGGTGATTTTGCTGGGCCTGGTCGGCCTGCAGAGTCTGCCCGTGCGCCAGTTGCCACGTGTCGAGTCGCCGGTGATCTCGGTCACCACGGTGTATCTGGGCGCCGCGCCTGCGCTGGTCGAGCAGCAGGTGACAACGCCGCTTGAAGAGCAGTTGGGCGGGATCGACGGACTGCGCTTCATGACCTCGGCGAGCACGACGGGCAGCAGCAAGATCACGCTGACTTTCGATCTCAGCATCGACCTCAACGACGCTGCCGACGAGGTCCGCGCGCGGGTGGATCGGGCAGTGAACCTGCTGCCGGATGCTGCCGACACGCCGCTCATCGCCAAGTCCGACCCTGACGCGCAGCCATTCCTCTACATCGGGTTCACCAGCGAGCGGATGAACTCGGTGGCGATTACCGACTACCTGAAGCGGTTTCTGGTCAACGGCTTCCGGGCCATCGACGGAGTCGGCCGCGTCGCCGTCTTCGGCGGGCGCGACTACGAGATGAACATCGCCGTCGACCCGGAAGAGCTGGCCGCGCAGGGGATCACGGCGACGGACCTGGTCGCAGCACTGACCGCGCGCAACGTCACCGTGCCGGCCGGGGGGATCGAGACCGACGTGCGCCGATACGGCCTGCGCACGGACTTCGCTCTGCGCACGGTCGAAGAGTTCAACGACCTGGTACTCAAGTCCGACGGACTGAACCTGGTCCGGTTGCGCGACATCGGCAGCGCCGAACTCGGCGGCACCGAAGAACAGAGCCTGATGCGGGTCAACCGGGCGCCCGCCGTCGGCCTGGGCCTGATCCGCTCGGCGACGGCAAATCCGCTCGACGTGGCCCGCGACGCCCGCGCGATGATCGACCGCATTGCCCCCACGTTGCCCCCCGGTATGAAGGCGGAAGTCGTCTTCGACGGTTCGGTGTTCATCGAGAAGTCGATCGAGGAGGTCTACAACACGCTCGGCGAGGCCTTCGTTCTGGTGCTGCTGGTCGTGATCCTGTTCCTCGGATCGTTGCGCTCGGCCTTCGTGCCGCTGATCGCCATCCCGATCTCCATCATCGGCGTGTTGGCGGTGATGGCGGCGTTCGGCTACAGCCTGAACACGCTGACCCTGCTGGCCCTGGTGATGGCCATCGGCCTGGTGGTCGACGATGGCATCGTCGTGGTCGAGAACATCCAACGCCACGTGGAGGACGGCCTGCCGCCCAAGGACGCGGCCAAGACAGGGATGCGCGAGATCACCTTCGTGGTGATCGCGACGACGATCACCCTGGCCGCGGTGTTCGTCCCCGTCGGCGTGATGCCGGGCGTCGTTGGCCAGTTCTTCAAGGAGTTCGCATTTACCCTGGCGGGCGCCGTCGTGGTCTCCGGTTTCGTCGCCCTGACCCTGTCACCGATGCTCAGCGCGCGCGTCCTGCGCAAGGGCGGCAAGGGCCGCTTCGAACGGATCGTCGATACGGCGCTGGGCCGCCTGTCGGCCGGCTATCGTCGCGCGCTCGACATCAGCCTGAAGGCCCGCCTCGCCGTGGTGGTGCTGGGACTTGCCGTGGCTGCCGGCGGCTACGCCGTGTTCACGCAGATCAAGACCGAACTGGTGCCGCTCGAGGACCGCGGTTATCTGCTGATCGTCTCCCAGGGACCGACAGACGCGAACCTGGCTTACACCGACAAGTACGCGGCCCGTATCGAAGACATCGTCGCCACCAAGACGCCGGCGCTGGAGGCACAAATCGCCCTGCCGGGCATGCCTTCGATGAACCAGAGCCTGGGTCTGGTCACGCTCAAGCCCTGGGACCAACGCCCCGAGGTTTCGGTCCAGGCCGTACAGCGCGCCCTCTGGCCCGAACTGGCGGGCCTGCCCGGCGTGCAAGCCTTCCCGATCGTGCCGGCGAGCTTTGGCTCGGGCGCGACGCAGCAGCCCGTATCCGTCGCCGTGCAGACAACCCAGGACTACACCCAGCTGAACGACCTGATGAGCAGCCTGCGGGTCAAGGCGGCGGCGCTGCCGCAACTGCGCAACGTTCGCGTCGACCTGAGGCTGGACTCGCTGGCATTCCAAATCCGCGTGGACCGCGAGACGACCGCGGCGCTCGGTATCACGGAAGCCGAGATCGGCACGGCCCTGGGGGCGCTGTTCGGTGGCAGCAAGGCCGGCTCCTTCCAGCACAACGGCAAAGACTTCGATGTCCGTATCCGGCTCGACGCGTCGCGACGCTCAGGTCCGCACGACGTCGATCAGATCTATTTGACGGGGCAGAATGGCGACATGATCCCGCTTGCCGCCGTGGTATCCGTCGAGAACCAGACGGTGCCAGCCTCCCTGGCGCACCACAACCAGCTGCGCTCGGCCACGCTCAGCGCCAGCCTCGCCGATGGCGTCAGCCTGGGCGATGGTCTGAAGGCGCTGACCGACATCCTGCAAAAGGAACTGCCGGCTGGCACCTCCTATGCGTTCACCGGGCAGTCGCTTGAGTTCCAGGAGTCCCAGGGCGGCACAGCACAGGTGTTCGGCCTGGCCCTGCTCGTCGTGTTCCTGGTGTTGGCGGCCCAGTTCGAAAGCGTGCGCGATCCCTTCGTCATCCTGCTGACGGTCCCCCTGGCGGTGACCGGTGCGCTGGGCGGCCTGCTGCTGACCGGTCACACCTCGAACGTCTACTCCATGATCGGCATCATCACGCTGATCGGCCTGATCACCAAACAAGGCATCCTGATCTGCGAGTTCGCCAATCAGCTCCAGGAACGGGGCCTGGAACGGACCGAGGCCGTGGCAAGGGCTGCCGAACTGCGGCTGCGGCCGATCCTGATGACGACGGCAGCGATGGTCTTCGGCATCCTGCCACTGGCCGTGGCCAGTGGACCGGGTGCCGTCAGCCGTCAGTCGATCGGCGTGTCGGTGATCGGCGGCCTGGTGGTCGGCACCTTGCTGACGCTGTTTGTGGTGCCGGCGGTCTACAGCCTGATCGCACGCAAGGTGACACCGGCCGCGGCACCCGAAGCCGAAGCGAGCCCGACGACCTGAGCCGACCGGCAGACCCTAATCGCGCCTGCTGCTCAAGCGGTCTCTTCGTTGGGGCCATAGAAAGATGTGGTGGCCTGAAGGCCCGTCTTGAGTGCGAAAGGCTCGTGCTGTCTTGGTTTTTCGCCCTCGAGGTCGAGGCCAAGAAAGAACGGGTGCCGGTGCAGGGTCAGTTCGAAGTCGTCGGCTGACGGTGCGGCCAGGCCTTCGCCTTCGAATACGTAGTTCAAGCGATACGTGCCGCGGTGGTCATAGACGACGTCCTGGCCGAGCCGACGGAAAGGCGCGAAGGCGCGATCGGGCGTCCGCGCGGCAAACGACAGCAGGGCGCCGCGGGCATCGCTGATCGTGCCCTCGAAGCCATCCGACGAGAGATCGAAGCTCAATCCCTGGCTCTCGTCGATCCGATAGCCGCTGTCGCGACAGAACTCCAGATAGTCCCGCGACGTCGAGGCGATGTTCAGGACATGCACCGCAGTGCTGGCCTGTGGCAGGTCGTCGGCGTAGGCACTGTTGTCCACAGGCACGTTGACGCCGATATCGATCTCGAAGTTCTCGGGCAAGTCGACCTGATCGCCGCCCTGCAGGAAATGCACCAGGTTGAGCGCCAGCAGGGTGCGCCCCGGGCTCGGTTCGACTAGGTGAATGCCCGGCGGCAACAGGGGGCGGATCGGTGCCGAAGATGCCTCCAGCACGAAGAACACACCCCAATCCATGTGAATGGCCGCGTTGTAGCCCATGACGCCTGTCTGCCCGGGTGGTTGCTCAACGCGCCTGTAGCTGAGCCGAATCCACCGTCAGCAGTTTCTGCAGGGCATTGGCGAACAGCAGGATGTTTGCGGTCAGGGCGGAGATCGCGATGTTCTCGTCGGGCTGGTGGAACTTGTTGACCGTGATGTCCGGGTAGATGTCGACCGGACCGAAGTTGACGAAGTTCTTGACCAGTTTCATGTAGGTGGTCCCCGGCGAGAAGTACCGGTAGGGAATGGCGGGCGGGTAGTGGGGATATACCTCGCGGTAGGCCTCCACGACCAAATTCATCAGCGGGTGTTCACCAGGGAAGTAGAGTGGCTCGTAGTGAGAGCCGACGCCCGGTGCATAGGACGCGTCACCGCCGTGCAGGCGCGCCGAGACCTGCGTGTGTTCCAGCAACTGGGCGCTGCTGTTGCCAAGCCCGACCCGGTAGTCGACCCATAGGACAACGGCGTCCTTTTCCGTATCGGTGTTCACCAGTCCGAGGTTGATCGAGGTACCGTAGTACTGAAGCATCGACAGGCCGAGCGGGGGTTTGCGCAGCCCCTCGGGCGGGTCGAAGGGGACGCCCTGGTTGGCCGCGTTGACCATCGCCTGCGCGTAGTAGTCCAGGCCGATACGCTTGCTCACGAAGTCAACGGCACGCGTGTAGGCGTTCTCCGACAGGTTGCCGAGCCGGCTGGCGGCGAAGGCGACTTCGGTGATGGCATTGCGCCCGCCCCATGGGGCGCTGCCGTGCATGGTCCTGCCCCGCGAGAACAGCACCAGATCGCCGTCCTTCGGTGCATCCTTGGGCGCGTATTTCTGCTTGAAGCTGGCGTAGTCCATCACCGAGAGATCGGCCTTGTACGGCGCGGAAACGCCCAACAGGCCGCCCGACTTGCCGGGCTTGAACGCAGCCGTTGTCTGCTTGACGGCATGCTCCAGGTCGGCGCGCGCAGCTGCAGGGTCGTCTGACGCGATCACCATGTAGGAAAAATCGGGCACGGAATTGATCACCGTGCCGCCATTCCAGCCGACGATGGTGTCGCGCTTGCGTTGCGTTGGGGCTATTCCGGGGAAGCGGATCTGCATGTCGGCGATGCCCTTCTCGCCTTCGATGAAGTAAACGCCGTCCGGTACCAGGCCGAAGTCGGGCTGCTTCTCTTCCTGGAAATACCGGGTCAGACCCTCGAAGCTCTTCTCTTCCTTGGTGCCGAGAATGATGCGCAGTTGGCGCTTGAACTGCAGGCCGTTGTCGATCAGCAGTTTCGTTCCCCAAAGTGCCGCGGTCAGGGCGCCCTTGTCATCCTGGGCGCCGCGGCCCCAGACATGGCCATCGGCCACCACGCCGTCGAAAGGCGGATGCGTCCAGTGAGCGGTCGGCGACGCCGGGACGACGTCGAGGTGGATCAACACGCCGACGGTTTCCTCGCCGGCGCCATACTCCAACACCCCGGCAAGGCCGCCGGCCGCCAGGCGCGCATCAAAGCCGAGCTTGCGGGCTTCCTTGAGAACGAACTGCAACAACGCTGCGGTGTCCGGTTTCAGCTCGAAGCCGAAGTCCTCGACGGACTTGTATCTGAGTGTCTTCGCCAGGAAAGCGACGGCGTCCGGTTTTGCTGCTTCGGCCTGCTGACGCAGCTTGTCCACTGGGACCAGGCCTTCGGCGGCGGCAATGCCGGTACTGGCTGCGAGGCAGAAAACCAGCAAGACCAGTGCCGAAGCGCATCTGCGAGCGATCGTCAGCATGATGGGTTGCCCTCCCGTTTCCCGTTCATCCGCGCATCGGACGGGCGTTCCATTGCCGCCCGCATACCTCCAAGGCGCCAACAAGCGTACGGCGCTGAACGCTGCGGATTGATGTTATGCGGTTCGAGATGTGCTGGCCACTTTCCCGGAAATGTAACATTGCCGATCTTTCATTTGACACCAGGAGGTCACAGCCGACTTTCTGTTTAGCCTTGCCCTGGTTCTGTGGACACCTGATCATCGTGAAAGGAAGAGTCCACAATGCCAGCCAAACGGGTATCGTGTTCGAGTGCGTTCCGCTGTCATACGGGGGGCGCGAAATTCCTGGTTGGATGGAGCCGTGGTCTGGTGATCAAGGACCGGCCAAGCTCAGGGTAGGAAGACGGGCAACAGAACCTGCTCAACGGGTGCATCAAGGGGGGCTGCCAGTCAGCCAGCAACAAGGAAAGGAGCCGTATCCCCTGCGGGTGAACCGCCGCCGCTGATCGAGACGGCGTGAAATCGTCACACAGAAGAAATCCATTCGGCCTGCCAGGCGTTCGAGACTGGCGCCAGGACCGCAGGCGAACGGATGGGCAGATGGCGGGCCTCGGTGCGTTTGGGGACAAAACGAGGGCCAAGAAAAACACGGGCCGGCGTTCTGCCGGTAAGGGAAGGCTGAACATGAACCAAAAACGGCTTGGTGCGGCCGGAACAGGGGGCAGTGCGACGGTTCGAGACCGGCCGCGTCTGCCGGTACCCTGGGGGGACCTTCCCGGATGCATCGTGCGAGCAGCCGGTGCGGTGCCATGATGCAGGTACGCATCCGACACGATAGCGACCTGCTCGCCAACCATGTCGTATACGGGCGTGGATTGTTCCCCGCCGTCGGCTACCTTGGGTTGGTCACCGACGCCCTGGTCGCGTCGCGCAACGACGGCCAGGTGCCGTTCCCTGTGCGCTTCAGCGCGGCGAAATGGCTGGCACCATTGTGGGCGCCGCCTGGCGACACGGAATTGAAGGTGACGTTGGAGGAACCCGGAACCGGCGGGGTCTATCGCATCGATGCGGTAGAGCGGGGACAGCGTGTTCCGTACGCATCGGGAGTCGTCGATACTGCGGGCGTGGCTACGAGCGCGACGCCCGATCTGCCAGGCGATCGAGCCAGTGTCGACGATTGCCCGGATCGATATGCCCGGTCCGACATCTACCGCATGTTCGAGGCTCTAGGCCTGAACTACACGGGCATCTTCGACAGCCTTGAAACCATGCGCGTGGGACCGAACGGCGCCGGGGCGCACGTCGCCGTCAGGCAGGCGACGGGTCATCCAATCCTCGAGCCCGGCCCACTCGACGCCGCCATTCAGGCGGTCCTGCTTCACGTCCATCTGCAGCGAGAGCCGCATCGGCTGTACGTCCCGTTCTCGCTGGAGGAACTCATCTGCTATGGCCCGGTGCCGACCGACTGCGAAATCTGGCTGCGGGCGGCGGAGGGCGGCGGTGACGGGCAGAGTTATCGCTATCACGTGACGTTGCTCAAAGCAGACGGACAACGTGTGGCGGAGATGCGGGATCTCTGTGTCGCGGCGTTTCCCGAGCCGGACCGGCGTGATGTAGCGGCAGCGGCCGGCAAGGAGAGCTGGGCGGTTGCGGCGACCTTTACGGCCGAGCCTCTGGAAGCGCCCTTGCAGTTCTAGGCGGAAATGCTCGGCAGCGACGCGGACGTCGACTTCGCCCCCTACAACCAAGTCTTCCAACAGCTTCTCACACCAGAGAGCCTGCTACGTCGCGAAGATCCGGGTGCCGGCATCGTGCTGCTGCGTCTGGAGGATCTCTGCGGGCGCCGACCGAAAGGCCTCACCCAGGCGACGCGGGATGCCGTCGATGCCGCACTCGGTGACATTGAACGCCACCGGCTCCCCAACGGCGTCGAGATCGCTCATCTCAAAGCCTACGAGACCGACTACCTATACGACGAGATCTTCGTCGAACGGACTTACCTCAAGCACGGTATCGACCTGCCCGAAGACGCCGTCGTGTTCGACATCGGCGCAAACGTGGGCATGTTCTCGTTGTTCGTTGCAGACCAGAGCCCGGATGCGCGGATCATTGCGGTCGAACCGTCGCCTGTCACTCACGCGGTGCTTGACCGGAACCTGCGGCTATACGCACCCGACGCGACGACCATTCAGGCCGGCATCTCTGATCGTGACCGCGAGGCCGAGTTCACGTTCTATCCGAATTCTTCGGTGTTCGCGGGCTTTCATGCCGCCGACGATGACAAAGAAGCGCTGCGTGCAATCGTCGCCAATGAACTGGAACAGGCCGGTCGCCTGCACGACGAGCAGGACGCTGATCCGTATCTCGAGGCGCTGCTGGACCACAGGCTCCAGCGCGAGCAGTTCCGCTGTCCACTGCGCTCGCTTTCGAACCTGATCCGCGAGCACGACGTCGACCGCATCGACCTTCTCAAGATCGACGCGGAGAAGTGCGAAAGCGAAATCCTCGACGGCATCGCTGAATCCGACTGGCCGAAGATCCGCCAGATCGTGGTCGAAGTTCACGACAAGGACAGGCTCATCCTGGAAGACGTGCGGCGACGCCTGTCGGCACGGGGTTTCGATGTCGCTGTGGTCGAGGAACGCGCATTGGCGCGCTCCGGCCTGTACAACGTCTATGGCCGCCGTCCTTCGCGCAAGGCTGACGTCCCGCCTGGTGGGGACGCCGATCGGCTCCGTTCGACGATCGGCGATCTGGTGACGGCGTGTCGTCAAGCGGCGACCGGCCGGACGACACCCCTGATCGTGGCGCTTTGTCCGCCGTCACCCGCGTTTGCGGCATCGATGCCGGATGACGAACTGGCGGCACAGGAAGCGCGACTGGCTGAAGGCCTGGAGGGGATCAGCAACGTGTCCCATGTCCGCCTGGCCGACTACGCGGACGCGTACGACTGGGGCGACGCGCATGACGCACAGCGTGATGCCATGGGGCGCATTCCCTACACGCCGCGGTTCTTCGCGGCCCTGGCAACGGTGCTTGCCCGGCGTCTGCACCGCCTGCGCCGGGCGTCTTACCAAGTCATTGCGCTGGATTGCGACAACACGCTCTGGTCGGGCGTGGTCGGCGAGCTGGGTGCCGCGGGCGTCGACATCACACCTGCGTTTCAGGCGCTGCAGCGCTTCATGCAACGTCAGAAAGAGCAGGGCATGCTGCTCTGCCTGGTCAGCAAGAACGACGAAGCCGACGTGCGCGCGGTGTTCGAGTCGCGTCTGGAGATGGTGCTCGCCTGGGACGACATCACCCTGACCAGGGTCAACTGGGATCGCAAATCAGACAACCTGCGCACGCTGGCGGACGAGTTGAAGCTTGGTCTCGACAGCATCGTCTTCGTCGACGACAACCCCATCGAATGCGCCGAGGTCAAGGCTGCCACGCCGCAGGTCCTGGCGCTGAATCTGCCAGCCGACCAGAACGACATGGCGCGCTTCCTGGAACGGGTGTGGGCCTTCGATCATTTGCGAACGACGGCAGAGGATGCAAGGCGCACCGAGCTCTACCGACAGGAATTGGCGCGGGAACGCAGCCGCGACGACTCGCTGAGCCTGAAGGACTTCATCGACAAGCTGGAGCTTGAGATCCGCATCGAGCCGGCGCGCGAGGCTGATCTACCGCGGCTGGCTCAGCTGACCGAGCGCACGAACCAGTTCAACGTACACAAGAACCCGCTGAACGAGGCGGCGGTCAAAGCCTTGGCTGCCGGGGAGGACACGGGCTGTTTCGCGCTGCGCGTCGCCGACCGTTTCGGCGACTACGGTCTTTGCGGCCTTGCGACCTACGCTGCGGAGGTCGACGGCCTGCGCGTCGATGCGTTTCTGATGAGCTGTCGTGTCCTGGGCCGTGGAGTCGAACACCGGATGCTGTCCGCCCTCGGGGCAGAGGCAACGCGCCGAGGCCTGGGCTTCGTCCGCGTTCCCTACATCGCCACGGCGCGCAGCAAGCCAGCGGAAACCTTTCTGCACGAAGCGGCACCCGCCGAGTGCCTGGAGGAGGATGACCGCGTCGTTTTCGTCTTTGCCGCCGACGAGCTGGCTGAACTCGAGTACTTGCCACGGGAAGTGGCGGTCGCGGAAAGCAGCGAAGCCACCGGTGGACCGGTGAAGCGGCCGATGGGGGCGAACGCCAGTTCCATCCTCATCCAACGTATCGCGACCGACCTCGCGACCCTCGATGATGTGCTGGCCGCCATGCGTCTGGTGCCGGTGGCCGCGCCGCAGGAAGCCGTCCCGGTTCCGCCGGTCGAAACGGGCCGCGTTGCCGGGCTGGAGGCGCATGCGCGGCAACTGGTGCTGTCGGCGCTCGCCGAGCAGCTGGGCGTCGACGAAGCCGAGCTCGATGGCGTGTCGGCCTTCGCCAGCTTCGGCGTGGATTCGATCGGCGGCATCGATCTGATCGTCCGTCTGAACGAGACACTTGGCATCGTGACACCGCCGACCGTCCTGTTCGATCACGTCTGCGTCGACGATCTGGCCGCGTACCTGTGCCGCGATTTCGCACCGGCGGTTCGTCGCCATATGGGCGAACCTGTGACACCAGCGGCGGCCGAGGTTGCGCGGGAGCCGGTTCCGGCTTCGACGCTTGCGCGACCAGCTGCCGACGATGCCGAGGCGGTCGCCGTCATCGGCTATTCCGGCCGCTTTCCCGGTGCAGCCGATGTCGATGCCTTTTGGGCGCTGTTGGCGGCGGGTCGGGACGCCATTGCCGAGGTGCCACCGGAGCGGTGGCGGGCGAGCGCGGTCTACGACCGTGAGCCGGGACGCCGCGGCACGAGCTACAGCAGCGTCGGCGGCTTCCTGGACGACATCGACATGTTCGATGCGGACTTCTTCGGCATTCCCGACGGCGAGGCCGCGGCGATGGACCCGCAGCAGCGGCTGTTCCTGCAGGAATGCTGGCGGGCGCTGGAGGATGCCGGGTATGCCGCCAGGCAGCCGGCGGACAACACCTGGGGGGTCTATGTCGGGACCGACGGCGGCGACTACGCGGAACGCCTCCAGGCCGCTGGCGTAGCGCGCGACGGCGCCGCCTTCGTTGGCAGCGACGCGGCGATGCTGGCCTCTCGGATCGCCTACTTCCTGAACCTGAAGGGCGGGGCACTGGCACTGGATGCCGCCTGTGCGTCGTCCCTGTCGGCCGTGCATCTGGACTGCAGAAGTCTGCTCAACGGCGACATGGACCTGGTGATCGCCGGCGGCGCATCGATCGTCACCACGCCCAAGTATCACGTCCTGTGCAGCCAGCGCGGCATGCTCGCAACCGACGGCCATTGCAAGCCGTTCGACGACAGTGGCGACGGATTCGTGATCGGCGAAGCCGTGGGCGCAGTCGTGCTGAAGCGGCTGACGGCCGCGCTGCGTGACGGCGACCCGATCCATGGCGTCATCCGCGGTTCGGCACTGAACCAGGACGGCGCGACGAACGGCATCACGGCGCCGAGCAGCCTGGCGCAATCGACATTGGCGCTGAAAGCCTATGCCGCAGCTGATGTCGACCCGGCCGACATCGGCTACGTCGAGGCACACGGTACCGGGACGCGGCTCGGCGACTCGATCGAAGTGCAGGCTCTGACCAGCGTATTCCGCGATCGAACGGACCGGACCGACTTCTGCGCGCTCGGCTCGGCCAAAGGCAACATCGGCCATTGCCTGCAAGCCGCCGGCATCGGCTCGCTGATCAAGCTGCTGTTGTGCCTCAAGCACGGACAACTGCCGCCCAGCGCCAACTTCAAGGAACCGAACCGGCATATCGATTTCGCCGCGTCGCCGTTCTACGTCAACACGGCCTTGCGTGACTGGATCGTGCCGGAGGGGAAGACGCGCATCGGCGCGGTCAGTGCGTTGGGCTTCAACGGCACCAATGTGCACATGGTGGTGACGGAACCGCCTGAACTGCCGGTCGCTGTGCCCGCCGTGTCGCCGTGTCTCGTGGTGCTGTCGGCGAGGACGCCCGAGGCTCTCGTCGCGCGTGCCCAGGCGCTCGCCGACTGGCTCGACCGGGGTGGCGCCGCGCCGGATCTGTCACAGATCGCCTACACGTTGCTGCACAGGACCGCGTTCGCGCATCGGTTGGCAACCGTTGTCAGCTCGGCGGCGGACCTCCGGGAGAGACTGGACGAGTTTGTCCGCGGTGTTGCCTCGGATGATGTGTTGTCCGGCACGGCCGACGCCAATCCCGCCATGCGCGATGTCTATGCCCAGGCGCTCAGCGGCGTGCGGACAGAGCTCGCAGCATTGAACCCGGACGAGGATGCGACCGCTTATCTGCGCTGTCTGCGCACGTTGGCGGCGCTGTTCGTCGGTGGCGTCGATCTCGAGGCCGGGATGATCTATCCGCGACCACCGCGGCGCATAAGCCTGCCGACCTATCCCTTCGCCGGACGGCGCTACTGGGTCGATCTGCAGGACGCGCCGGGGCCAGCCGTCGACGGCACCGATCTCGCCGACAAGCAAGAGACGGTGTCGCCGCCGCGTCAGCCACGGCCGGCGGACCTCGGTGACCCATTGGCAAATCTGTTGTCGCGGTTTGTCGCCGATCGTCTGCGCCTGGATGCGGCGGCGGTCGACGTCGATGCGAGCTTCATGACGCTGGGGCTTGCTTCGCGTGATCTGGTGCAGATGGTGCAGCTGCTGGAAGTGGCGCTGGGTGTCCGGCTTTCGCCGGCGCTGGTGTTCGACTACGTCACGATTGACGCGGTCGTGGCGCATCTGAACACGGTGCATACGCGCGAGGTCGCACAGCTGGATGACGATGCCTACGCGCGCGCCACCGCCGCCCTTGCGCCGTCTGCCGGTGCGGCGTCGGCGCCGGGTGAGGCGGTGCTGCCGCTGTCGTCGGCGCAGCTTGGGTTGTGGTCCTTGCAGCAGGCTTGGCCGGGCATGTCGGCGTACAACGTGCCGCTGGGTCTGCGGCTGCCGGCGCCGGTTGCGCGGGGGCGCTGGCCGAGGCGCTGGGCTGGGTGGTGCGTCGCTGGCCGGTGCTGGGCGGCCGGGTCGAGCTGGTCGCCGGGACGCCGTGCCTGCGGGTGGATGGCGCGGCCCTGTCGGTGGAAGAGGCGGACGCCGCCGGCTGGGACGAAGCGGCGCGCCAGGCCTGGCTGGAGGCGCGGGCGCGGGCGCCGTTCGAGCTGTCGTCGGGTCCGCTGTTGCGGGCCTGCCTGCTGCACGACGAGGCCGGCACCTCGGTGCTGCTGGTGGTGCACCACCTGGTGTTCGACGGCGCCAGCTTCGAACCGGTGCTGCAGACGGTGGCCGAGGCTTACCGGGCGTTGAGCAAGGGCGAGATCCCGGTGTTCCCGGCCACGGATGTGCGTGGCTACCACGATCACCTGTCCGCCGAGCGTGCACGCGTGAGCGGTGCGGAGGGTTTGCGTCGCCTGTCGTACTGGCGCGATGTGCTGTCGGAGCTGCCGCCGCCGCTGTCGCTGTCGTCCGGAGCGGGTCGTGGGTCGGAGGCGTCGTTTGCGGGGGCGACGCTGGTGCGGCCGCTGGATGCGGACCTGGCCGAGCGGGTCCGGTCGTTTGCCCGTTCTGAGGGCCTGTTCACCTCGACGGTGCTGCTGGGGGTGTGGCAGGGCCTGCTGTCACGGCTGAGCGGGCAGTCGGACGTGGTGGTGGGGATGCCGGTGAGCCAGCGCTCGGCGGCGTCGGAGGGCCTGGTCGGCCTGTTCATCGACATGCTGCCGGTGCGCACGCGGGATCTGGATGCGGGAGCTTTCGGCGCCGTGCTGGGCCGGCTGCAGCGCGACGTGGTTGACGCGATGGCCCGGGCGCTGCCGTTCCCGGTGCTGGTGCGCGAGCTGGGCCTTGGCGGCGGTGAGCGGGCCCCGGTGTTCCAGGCGGCGTTCCTGTACCAGGACTACGTTGAGGATCCTGGCTGGCCACTGCTGGCGGGTTTGCACCAGGCCGGGGAGTACGAGCTTGTGCTTGAGGTTGTGGCCTCGGGTACGGGCTTCGAGCTGCACTTCAAGTACGACCCGACACTGTATGCGGCGGCGACGATGGAGGGCTTGGCGGACCGGTTCGCGCGTCTTCTCTCGGACGTGCTGTCCGCGCCGGAAGCTGGTCTCGGCGAACATGCACTGCTGTCGGCGGCGGAGCGCGAGGACCTGGTAGAGGGACGCAATGCGACGGCGCGGCCGTTTGAGCTGACGCCGCTGCCTGAGCTGTTTGCCCGCCAGGCCGGTGTCAGCCCGTCTGCGCCGGCGGTGAGGTGCGGCGATGCGATGCTGAGCTACGCCGAGCTGGAGGCGTTGAGCGGAGCCCTGGCGCGGCGGCTTGTCGCCAGTGGCATCGGCCATGGCGATGTCGTGGGCGTGTGCGTTGATCGCTCGGTGTGGCTGGTGGTGGCGCTTTTGGGGATCCTGCGCTCGGGTGCTGCCTATGTGCCGCTGGACCCTGGCTACCCGGCCGATCGTCTGTCCTACATGCTGGACGACAGCGGTGCCGGGCTGGTGGTGACGGACGGCGGCCTCGAGTTGCCGGGTCGTCGGAGCCTGCCGGTGTCGGGGGAGACGCTGTCGACCGAGGCGCTGGTAGCCGACGGGATCGACGTATCGGCACCATTGCCGGCGGTGTCCGGGGACGACCTTGCGTACGTGATCTACACCTCGGGCAGCACGGGCCGTCCGAAGGGCGTGATGGTGGGCCACGGCGCGCTGAGCAACTTCCTGCAGTCGATGGTTGAAGCGCCTGGCCTGTCGTCGTCGGACCGGCTGCTGGCGGTGACGACGGTGTGCTTCGACATCGCCGGTCTTGAGCTGTTCGGGCCGCTGCTGGTGGGCGGCGAGGTGGTGGTGTGCCCGGCGCCTGTGGCGGCGGACGGACCTGGTCTTCGGGCGCTGCTGGAGGGCAGCGGTGCGACGGTGATGCAGGCGACGCCGTCGACATGGACGATGCTGTTCCACGCGGGCTGGGAGAACGGCACGGGGGTGCGTGTCCTGTGCGGCGGTGAGGCGCTGCCGTCCGGCTTGAAGGGCCGGTTCGATGCGGCATCGACGCCGGTGTGGAACCTGTTCGGTCCGACGGAGACGACGATCTGGTCGACGGCGGCGTACCTGGATGGCGCTAGTTCGATCAGCATCGGCCGTCCGATCGCCAATACGCGGGTCTACGTGCTGGACGGTGATGGCGAGCTGGTCGCGAACGGCGTTGCGGGCGAGCTCTACATCGGTGGTGCGGGCGTGGCGCAGGGCTACCGCAACCAGGCCGAGCTGACGGCATCGGTGTTCGTCGAGGACGGCTTTGCCGGCGGTCGGATGTACCGGACGGGTGATCTGGTGCGCTGGCGCGCGGACGGGATGCTTGAGTACCTGGGCCGGTGCGACCAGCAGGTGAAGGTGCGCGGTCACCGTGTGGAGCCGGGGGAGATCGAGGCCTGCCTTGAGGGGCATGCGTCGGTGTCGCGGTGTGCGGTCGTGGCGCGTCCGGTGTCGCACGGGGTCCAGCTTGTCGCCTGGTGCGTTGCTGCGGCGGGTTCGGAACTGGATGCCCCGGCGCTGCGTGAGCACCTGTCGGGCTCTCTGCCGGGCTACATGGTGCCCGAGGTGATTGCACCCATCGAGGCACTGCCGCTGACGGCGAACGGCAAGGTGGACCGGAAGTCGCTGTCGGGGCGTCGGCCGCCGGCTGCGGCGACGGGCAAAGCGGCGGCGCCTGCGGTTGTGGACGTCGCACTGGAGGCGCGGCTCTCCGATCTCTGGTGCGAGGTCCTGGAGGTCGATGGTGTCGGCCGTGAGGACGGGTTCTTCGAGGTTGGGGGGAACTCGGTATCTGCGGTTCTGCTGGCCTCACGGATTGCGGAGGCGTTCGGGCGTCCGTTCGGCGTGACGGAGCTGTTCCGTCACCCGAGCGTGGCTTCGCTGGCGGGGTATCTGGGCGGCGGACAGACAGCCGCACCGGCGGCGGGTGCTACTGAGCTGCGGCCGGCCAGCAGAGCTGGCGGCAACGACGACGACCTGGTGATCATCGGCATCGCCTGCCGGTTCCCGGGCGCGGAAGACCACTGGCAGTTCTGGGACAACCTGCGCGCCGGCGTGGACGCAGGTGTGGTGTTCGGTCCCGACGAGCTTCGCGCGGCGGGTGTAAGCGAGGATGTGATCGCGGACCCGTCTTACGTGCCGGTGCAGCGGTCGATTGCGGGCAAGGACGCGTTCGACGCCGGGTTCTTCAACCTGTCGCCGCGCAATGCGGCGCTGATGGACCCGCAGTTCCGTCTGCTGCTGCAGAGTTCGTGGTCGGCGCTGGAGGATGCCGGCTACACGCCGGAGGCGATTCCGGACACGGCCGTGTTCATGTCGGCGGGGGGGACGCTGTCGCCGGCGGCATGGCGGCGTCCGGGCGAGGGTCCGGGGACGTCTGAGGACTACGTCGCCTGGCTGTTGTCGCAGCCGGGGACGCTGTCGACGATGGTGTCGTATCAGCTGGGCCTGCGGGGTCCGAGCTATGCGGTGCATGCGAACTGCACCTCGTCGCTGGTGGGGCTGCAGGCGGCGGCGCAGGCGTTGTGGTCGGGGGATGCGGGGCAGGCGCTGGTGGGGGCGTGCACGCTGTTCCCGGATGCATCGATCGGCTACGTGCACGAGCCGGGCCTGAACTTCGCGGCGGACGGTCGCTGCAAGACGTTCGATGCGTCGGCGGACGGGATGGTCGCAGGCGAGGGTGCTGCGGCGGTGCTGGTGAAGCGGGCCTCGGCGGCGCTGGCGGACGGCGATCACGTCTATGCGGTGATCAAGGGCATCGCGCTGAACAACGACGGGGCGGCGAAGGCGGGGTTCTATGCGCCGAGCGTGCGGGGCCAGGCGGAGGTGATCGGCCGGGCGCTGCGGCAGAGCGGCATCGATCCCTCGGGCATCGGCTATGTGGAGGCGCACGGCACAGGCACGTCGCTGGGCGACCCGATCGAGGTGGCGGCGCTGTGCGAGGCGTGGGCTGCCGCGGGCACTGGCGATGAGACGCCTCGGCAGTACTGCGGCATCGGCTCGGTGAAGACGAACATCGGCCACCTGGACACGGCGGCGGGTCTTGCGGGGTGCATCAAGGCGGCGCTGAGCGTCTATCACGGCGAGATCGTGCCGACGCTGCATTACCGCGAGGCGAACCCGGAGATCGACTTTGCGTCCAGTCCGTTCTACGTCGCCGACCGGGCGCGGGCGTGGCCCGAAGACCTGCAGCCGCGGCGGGCGGCGGTGAGCGCGTTCGGCATCGGCGGCACCAACGCCCATGCCATCCTCGAACAGGCTCCGGCGCGGCCGCAGGTACCGTCGACGCCACGCGAACATGTGGTGCCGCTCTCGGCCAGGCAACCGGACCGACTGCCGGACTATGCCCGTGCCCTGGCCCGGTTCCTCGCACGAACGCCGGAACCGGAACTGGCCGACGTCGCCTATACGTTGCAGGCGGGCCGGTCGGTGATGGCCCATCGGGTCGCCTTCGTCGTGCGCAGTTCGCAGGAACTCGCGCAGCAGCTCGATGCTTTTGCCCGCGGTGACGACGGCGACTGGCTCGTTGGCGCCGTTTCGGAACAGCCGCTCGACGTCTCTGCAGACACTACACAGGACGCGCATGCGCTGGCCGGTGCCTGGGTCAGCGGTGCCGCTGTCGACTGGCAGGCGGTGACGGACGGCACCGCCGATACGCCAAGGCGGATCAGCCTGCCGACCTATCCATTCGCGCCGGAGCCCTGCGTGCCGCCGGTGCGGCCGGCGGCAATAACGCCGCGAGCGGCAGCAGCCCTGCATCCGCTGCTGCAGGCCAACACGTCGACCTTCGTCGGGCAACGTTTCACCTCGACCTTCACCGGCTCGGAGTTCTTCCTGGCCGACCACGTGATGGCGGGCCAGAAGGTGATGCCAGGCGTGGCCTATCTCGAAATGGTGCGGCTCGCCCTGGCCGAGGCCACAGGACAGTCCGGCCAGCACGTCGCCGTGCGCAACGTGGTCTGGATCGCCCCGCTCGTCGTCGCGGCACCGACGTCGGTTCACGTCGGATTGCAGCCAAACGAAAGCGGCGCCGATTTCGAGATCTACACGGACGTCGATGACGCGCGCGTGGTGCATTGCCAGGGATCGGTCGAGGCCCTGACGGACTCGGTGCCGCCGACGGTCGATCTCGCCGCCTTGCGCGACGCCGCGGTCGGCCCGCACGAAGACGCCGCCGCGTTCTACGCGCGGTTCACCCGAGGCGGGGCGGACTACGGCCCGGCTTTCCGCTGCGTCGACAGCCTGTCCCTCGGTAAAGGCGTGGGACTGGCACGCTTGACGGTGTCGGCGTCGGCCGGAGACCTCGACGCCTACCGCCTGCATCCCGGCCTGCTGGACAGTGCGGTGCAGGCAGCCTTCCGAACCATCGATGCCAATGCCCATGGCGATGGCGAGGCTGGTGACGGTGCGACCGGCTCGCTACCGTTCGAACTGGCGGAGCTGGAGACATTCGCCCCGCTTGCGCCGGCGATGTGGGCCTGGGTGCGCTATGGCGATGGGTCGGGTCCGGCCGACAGGGTCCAGCGCATGGACGTCGACCTCTGTGACGAGGACGGCAGCGTCTGCGTCCGCATGCGCGGCCTGGCCCGACTGGTTCCGGTTGCGACACCCCGCGCGGCGGCGCCGAGACTAGCGCGGCCGGTCTGGCGGGCAGCGCCTCTGTCGGCGTCGTTCGTGTCGCCGGACTCCGGGCAGCCCGTTATTGCCATTGGTCTTGCTGCCACCGACGTCGGGGCTGCCGACAGGATCGATGCGACCGACTTCGAGGCCGTGGCTGTCGCCCTTCTGGGCCGCTTCCAGGCTCTCGCCCGATCCGCACCCCGGCAGCCGGTCCTGGTGCAGGTCGTGATGCCGGTGACGGACGACAAGACGCTTCTGCTTGGCCTGTCCGGACTGGCGGCGACAGTGGCGCTCGAACACCCCAAGCTGCGGCCACAACTGATCGGCGTCGACCCGGAAACCGGGCCGAGTGATCTGGCAGCCATTCTCGCCGAGAACGGGAGCCGGCCGGAAGATCGCGTGGTCTGCTATCGCGACGGCGTGCGCCATTCGCACGTTGTGGAGCCAATGGCCCGACCGCACGTGCCGGAGGAGCTGCCCTGGCGAACGGGCGGCGTGTACCTGATCACGGGTGGCGCCGGCGCCCTGGGCCGGATCTTCGCCCAGGAGATCATCGATCAGGCGGAGGGTGCGCGCGTTGTCCTGCTCGGCCGCTCGCCGCTGGACGCCTCGAGCCGCGCCTGGCTGGACGGCCTGGCGGAACGGGCGGAGTACCACCAGGTCGACGTCGCCGATGCCGCTGCCGTGGACGCGATCGTCGCCGACGTGCGCCGCCGCCATGGCGCCGTGCACGGCGTCCTGCACTGTGCCGGTGTCCTGCG
>Ga0126335_1000290_pt1 | contig 23606 bp, 16 predicted proteins | sample OlaspJWI45metaG_FD_108409 | JGI IMG/M metagenome (GOLD analysis project Ga0126335, IMG submission 108409) | Marine gutless worms symbiont microbial communities from Oahu, Hawaii - Olavius sp. 1 OAHU.JWI-45 metaG | ecosystem: Host-associated > Annelida > Digestive system > Unclassified | place... | reverse complement strand
TATATATATATATATTATTAATCTATTTGTATGTCTTTTTTTACTTGATCGTCCAGGCGGATGACATCACCTACCAATCACATCGCTGGTGGGTGACGTTATCGTCTATTATTAGCGCATGCCGTTGATATCAGCCAGTGATAGCACAAATTATTTATATGGCGAAATTAAGGAGTTTCTATGGGTAAATTTTGGATATTATGGACACAGGTTATATGGAGAGGCATTTTCTACACACATTCAGCATTGCTCAAAGAAGTAAATGTAATTCTATTTAATTAGCAGGCAGCTAATTTTAATTGCAATTAATTAGATGCTCAAAAAAATTCTGATTGTAACTGTAATTGTACTTGTGAGACCTCAGATAATTTTAACTGTAATTAATTAGTGAAAATGATTACAAATACTTATCACTGTATAAGTGAAAATGCATTTTTGAGTTGTTGGAGCTTTAATCAGACAACTTCCTTTCAGTGCATAATAGCATTATAAATTTCCATGTCACAGCTTTTTGCAGCGTTAGCGCTGGCTGCAGTAGCATCCCGGTGTTGTAACATCTGTCCCAGTCCCAGCATCGCTGGAGCTGCAGAGCATCTCGGTCTCAATTAGTACAGTGCTTGGTCCCCTTAGTGTGGTAACTAACTGTCCCGGTGTTCCGGCGTATTTTAGTCAGACTCGACCCAAACCCTAACACTAATTTATGCAGTACATACCTGGTCAAGTCACGCACGTTGTCGCAATGCAAATTCATATGAATCTAAACACTTCGCGTAATTATTGCTATTTTCTCACTCGACTCTACTTATGAATGTTATTCAACTGTATTGCAGCAACCCTAATGTAACTGTAACCATAACTGTAACCCTGACCCTAACCCTAGACCACACCCGAAACTGACCCTAACGCTAAACGCAATACATACCTGGTCAAGTCACACAAGTTCGGACTATATTTGCACACTTCACGTTGATTGTTACCATTTATTTTTAACTGGCCGCTATAAGGCTATAACCAACACCATTCGACTGTATTGAGCTACAGATACTTTAAATTCTACAAAGAAATTGAAAGTATTGTGCACACTAAACTTCGAAAAATGGCTGCATGTACATGAGAGAAGAGGTTTTGACGTCACACGTGAGGTGACCTACGACGGTCATTCTGTGCACGGTGTACGGCAACATACGTGGAACTAGTCGCTTTTCGTTATGGTAGCTGATGAACAGCTAAATAGCCAGGGGCCATTTATTAGCTATCTTCTGACAAAGTATTGTGATCACAATATTAACAATTGGCGGCACAATGAATCGATGGAAAAACGATATTATTAACAGGAAATACCATACGGAGATGCATAATTGCTATAACCTGACGTCATCGCATCATATAGATTAAACGGTCTGTTTTGGGCCCACTGAAATGAATTTAATGTCCACATCAATGAACTATTTTGACATGTCATAATGATCATCTTACAGCATCATAACTTATGTCATAGGATATGTCATAGGATGATCATAAGCCATATATTAGGATAAATCTTATGACATTGTTTGTGAATTTGGCCCCATGACTCTATTTTGCAGACAACCAGGAAAAATAGTGCAGGGGTTATCGCTGTTGGGGTTTCACTACCTCACATGGTAATCTTGAGGGTTATTTAGGGCAGTTATTTAGCCAGTTGTGCTGCAAGCCTGCCAATGGTCGTTGTGCACAGTGCATGTGCACAGCCAGAGCATTGGAGAATGTGCTACCACTAAGACATTATTGCACGCAATACATTTTAATCCATGGTAAATATGCATTCCTTGTAATTGAATGCCATCGAATAACGTTCATTTTGATCAGTAATGTTATGTCTGTGAAAAGTATCTACCTTCTGAATGTTGTTGTCAAGCAAGAAATTTTAATTAAAACACAGAAAACAAAACAGATGACATCTTGTTGTGTTGCATGCAACATAGCTCCATTCATAGGCCTACATGCTACACTGTACCTTGGTCGCGTTCCGCGGACAGAGACGCTCGTTTCTCATCATTCATTCGTCCTTAATGTCATTAGATGGCCAGAACAGCATCTGAAGTGATTTGAAGTCCCACAGCAAAGCAGTCTGCAGACAGAGGGTACAAAACGTGACTGACTGTTGACTGCAATGAGCATGGTAACAGTTTAATAAGTCATTTATCCAGCAGTGTCCTGCGTCAGGCACAGTATAGACCAAGTAGGTCTCTATAACGTCTTCCATTATGATGTTACAGAGACCTGCTCGTATAGACTGTCCAGTTCGTGTAGGCCTATGGGGCAGTGGTCGAGGACTGTGGACTATACAGCCATATCAGATGTCGCTGAAACAGTGATGGTGTATATAAGCTAGTAAATATATCACTACTTGCTGGCAGGCAGGCCTAGTGGACGGGCGGACAGACAGACGTTCCTTCGTAGCTGCCAACAGCGCCTGTTTCGTTGCACGTCATCGTATTCGCCCCGCCCTGTCATGTCTCTCGCGGCGTCGACCAATCGCGAATTTTTGCTGTTGGAAAGTCGGATTTTGTATTATAGGTACTGGGGAGTGAGAAAACAGCATTGATGAACATGAAGTGTACAGATATGTGCGAACTTGTGTTACGAACACTAGCTGAAATGCTGTTGCCTGTGACCAGCCATCTAGCCTCAGCCTTTTTGTTACAAGACATTACACATGCAAAAGCATGTAGAGGATGAAGGGTAAAACTGAATGTCCAGTCTATGAAGGCAAATGCTGTGCTAATACTTTCAGTTATTAGTTACCAGTAAATGCATATAATCAGCCATTTTTATGATGTACTGTCTGAGAAACAGTCATTGTTTTACAGCTGTCAGTTGACACAAGCATGGCACATTTACTAACCACTTGTGTTGTGTGATATGTAACAGTTCGGCCGGCACCAGAACGTTTTCCGGCTGTGAAACGTCCGATGCCGGCCGCTGGCAGTGAGGAGGTGAAGCGATTGCGGATGGCATCGCCACTGATGCCTGGTCAGACACCGACATCTACCATGTCGGCATCTTCATCTGCAGAAAATCAACAGCAGAATCCAATATCACTGCTTAATCAGTATAAGACGGGATTAGTTTATCGGGTTGTTGGGGAATATGGTCCACCACATTTAAAGACCTTCACTGTTGAGCTGACTATTGATGAACAGGTAGGTGTTATCAGCTGCTCGCTGAGCATGTTTTATGCTCTGTGTGCCTTTAAAGAAGGCGTTTTGTATGCCTTTCTTAAGGCAGAGCATACATTGTGTTATGGCATTGTCCATCTGTTGGTTTTGTCCTTGTGTCTCGTCACTCTTTGGTTTCTAGAGGGTAACCAATAACTTTAGTTCCATTACACCCAGAGTGACCAAACTTCATAACCTATAATCCAGGCATAGGCTACACTTGGGTGGAGAGTGGGAGACTGCTTTTGGGGGACAAAATTTCAAGGGTTGTGGTCACAGCCAGACAGGCATAATAATGCCCAACTCAGTGATGCTCTTGTAATATTTTATCGTGCAACTAAATATTCAGTACTGGAAACAAGTTTTGCTAAACTGTACTTTGGAGTAAACAGTATCATGCCATGTCTTACATTTGTGTGGAAATTATGTTATTTAAGTCCAGAATTTACAGTAACTGAATTTGACATGGTAAGAAGGTCATATATATTGCTGTTTTGGCAGCGACATGTTATTTTGTTACCAGCTCTACACATCTCTTGTGTTGTTGCATCCTACCAACAAAAGCCAAGGGTGAAACTTGATAAAAATATCCATAGTAATCACGTGTATCAAATAGTTGAAATGCACTAGGCCTACTCATTGAATCAGCAGTGTATTCATCGAGATCACTGCCGGTACCATACCGTATATTCTCTCCGCCATTTTATCTTCATGCAGTTTTCTCCATCAGTGGCAGAAACCAGTCACATGATTGTCAACCATTCAGCATTTATAGAACAAAGTTGTTAGTTGAAATTCCTTGGACAGTGGGATCAGTTTGTTTGAAACTGTCAGAAACTTATTGGACTGTGTCGTTTGACAAGTTGGAAATGTTATCTGACAAGCTGAGGACATTTTCAATAAATGTTTCCAACAAGTCAGATGACCAGTCATTCAGTTTCTACAGTTTACAAATTACGATTAACATTATGGCAGTAGTTTTCATTTCCACAAAAGTTAACAACTGCTTGTTACAAACATGACATCATCGTCGTTGTTAGCATGTAGTCGTCAAGGACTGTTGCGTCACTCCTCGATGACCGTGCTTGACAGCATCTAGGCTGTCATCGCGTATTTGGTCCAGCCAGTGCTTCAGAGGATGTCTGGGATGATGCTTCCATGATCTGTCTGGGAAACAGCTGAGAGATAGGTCAACTGGGCAGCACAGAGCTTGGTGGACTAGGACAATGTAAAATGGAGTTGCGATGTTTAACGATGTAATCCATGAATGTGGAGAGACCTGGTCTGGTTTGCAATGTCGACATTACGGATGTGATCCTGCCATCTGATGCCGAGTATCAGATGGCATTTCATGCGAAAGCTGTCTTTTATCCTGGCATCTTAAGCACACATGGTCCATGTCTCTGCTGTATGCAGAAGGGTGGAGAGAACAAGTGCCTTGTATGTTCAGATCTTTATGGTCTGTGATAAACGCCGGTCTCGCCATATCTTCGACAAGGATGTCATCACAGATGATGCATGAGGCAAGGGCAATATGTTTCTTGATGTCTGATAGGCACTGTCCTTCTGAGGGCTTGACATGACAAGTACATGACACGACAGCTTCAAAAGTTTAAACTCGTGTAATTGGCTGTCTGACAAGTTGGAATGAAGTTTTTAAGTGTGCCTTCTCCTTTGCCAGCCCAAAAAAATGTAAAATTTGTTTTGCTTGTCCCACTTTTAGATGTCTACTTAGATGCATTATACTGTAATTTTACTAAACTACAGTTTTAAATTTGTGTAAGACAAGGTGAGGTGCATATTAGATTATATGTGTGCAATTAGGCCCTACTGTATTGTTGCTGTAATAATATTTCTGATCTGTTGAGATACTGTGCTATGTATAGGTGTTCCAGGCAACTGGAGAAAGCAAGGCAGCAGCACGCTACAATGCTGCACAGTCAGCTGTGAATGTCTTGGGGCCTACAATTAAAGAGGAGTTTGAGCGTCGAAAAGAGGAAAAACAGCAGAGGGAGGAAGCAAGAAAAGCCGAACGAGAGGAACGTCTAAAGCAGAAGGCGGCAGAACAGGAGAAGAAAGGGGAAGGTGAAATGGGTAGTGTAAAAATGGAGTGTGGGGACACAGATCAGAAACCCAAAGCCGTCACTGATTCTGATGCAGGTGTGGCAGGTGATCAGGAGACAAAGCCATACATAAAGGGTGTTAATGCACTAAAAGTCCTGAAGGACATCAGACCAGGAGTTTCATGCACCGGTAAAGTAATTCAAAATGCAGAAACTGGAAATCATGTGGCACATGTTGTGGTTGACGGACGTACTTTCGAGGGCCGTGGTGATTCAGACTCAACTGCAAAAGCAGCTGCGGCAGCAAGTGCACTCTCCAGTCTCTTCAACTTGTCATTTGAATATACTCCACGTGAGTTTTTCTGTCTGATTATATGATGCTTTGTAAAGCTGTTTTGAAGATGTAGCCTAACTTTCGTAACAGGTGTTCAGTTCATATTGGGTCACGTTTATAGTCTTCATATCAATTAGGCGATATCGCATTATCAATCGTGGATGTGCCCACTTTACGATATTGTGGCCCACAGATATCGTACGATATCGTGCACAACCGGCACAGACCGCATTTACAGAAACACTAAACATGTACAGCACTGCGGCATTCGACAAACAATGTGGACAGGCAACAATAATCAAGTCATTTAATCATGTGAATGGACGGCCAGTCCGTGACAGGACGCTGCTGGTGGCCACTGCCCTCACCACTAACAAACAAGACGCCCACCCACGCAATACGCATCTCCAGTGCCACTGCTGCCCACACTGGCGTAACTTTCTTGGTGGTCTCGCCTCACTCGTGTGGGCGTCAGCCAGTTTACATCAGCCATGCAAGTCTCCATGACTACATGGACAGGTGTGTGGACTGCCGATGGACAAATTTTGCTGATCCACAGACTGTCAACAACTGTTATTTCTTCGCAAGAATTTTATCTTTGTATGAACGCTAAGAGTCTCTGAAAAGATGCTTTGGCAGCATGTAGCAATATATCACAAGGTTGTTATTTGCCACTGTTTGAAGTAATAACATGTAACTTAACAAGTACGGTGTCAAGTACTTGGAATATCACTAATGAACTGCATCTGCAGGTGCAAACTGACTGTGAGCCTAGGATAGCACAATGCTGCAGATGCATATTTGGATCACTAATGAAAATAGCAGACTGACACGGACCCAAAATTTAAGGATCCACACATCTCCACTTAAGAGGCCAGTATAGGCACTATACAGTGACAGTGCACAGTTGAGGTATATAACATGCAAAGTTTCAGTACAATTTTGACATGTAAAAGCCTGCATTCTGCAACTTGTAGCCCTATGACTGTCCATTATTAAGAAGGAACTGGTTAAAGTGACGCGTAACATTTAGCAACGTTACAGGGGCATTACAACTGGTATCGAGTAGAGACCGCATTGTTAGTGGCCAGCTTGTCGAATAATGCATACTATCGCAACCATCGACGGTAAAGATAGAAGGACGTAGGCCTAATAGTATGTCCGTATGGTCTGTGATCGGTCATGAGGGAGAGACAGGGAGAGCCAGATACTGCATGTTACTTTGCATGTACGCTAACAATGGCTTCTTTAAATTCTTCTGTCCATGTTGTATAATTTGCAGATCAAGTTATGCTGCTAAACTGCAACATTAACTGCCTTTGAAGTTCAGTCATTCAATTAATAACTGCCATGTGACTGGTGCCTGATGACGCTTTGCTTATGGGTGCCACGAATAAATTTTCTCACTCATTCACTCACCATGACATGCAGATATATGCCTGATATCGTATGATATCACAATGTGAAGCACCTTGATATATTGTTTAGCACTTTGGGCTATGATATGAACACTACACATTTGTTGTACATTCAAACATATGGCAGGGATCCGTTTTTGAGATAGGGTACTGAAAACTAATAACTCATATTATAGGCCTAAGCAAAGTAGTGGAAGCAGGCCTCAACGCTGACTGTAAGGAAGGAAGTATAAGCAACTAGCCAACTGTCCACACTCACAGTCTGTGAAGCAAAGAAAGCTGTTGTACTTTGGCTACATCCTGAGAAAGTCTGGAGATTTTTGGAAAAGGGAGTAATTCAAGGCACCATTTCAGGCTCATGCACATGTGGCAGACCAAAGATGGCCTGGATCAAAAACACCGCATCATGGACTGGGCTACCACTACACCAGTTATTGGAAGAAGCGGAGGATTGGAGAGTGGTGATTCAGAGCACAATCAGTGCTCGGAACGAGTACGATTAACATTGACAACGACGATGTGTTGTCAACATTGATGTTGTTTTAGATTTAAACTTGTAGATGTAGCCTTAATGGTTTAACAACATTTGGTGATTGCTGAATGTGTCTTGTTTTAGGTGGGTTCCCGATATACGTTGGTGATCCTGAATCATACATGCATCTGCGTCGTAATGACTTGATGGCAGCTTCATCTATTGAGAAGAATGCAATTATGCTTCTGAATGAGTTGTACTATGAGAGTGCAGTGTATACGGAAATTAAGAATGAGCATTTAGATGAAAATTCCTGTCTTGTTAATGTTGCTGTTGACGGTATAACTACGTATGGTCGTGGGTCATCAAGAAAGGAGGCTAAAGTGAATGCAGCCAGTGCTGCTGTCCAGCAGCTGCAATGCCTTGGATTGCTGCAGCAGCGAATTACCGAAAAAGAATCGGCCAAAGCTGGGAGGAGTGTTGCTGCAAAGCCCACTGATGACAAACCTGTACCATACCGCTACACATTGTGTCCAGTTGTCCCAGAGAATGCTGTTGCAAAGCTGAACCGTCTGTACCGTGGAATTTGCTACAATACTATTGATACAAACACGACAGTTGGACATAGCTCGTATACAGTCTCTGCTAACGTGAATGGACAGGAGTTCACTGGCAGTGGCAGATCAAAGAAGTCAGCACGACTTGCTGCTGCTGAAAGTGCTCTGCGTGCACTTAACAACTGGACAGCTGAGGACGATTCTGCTAAACGGCAGGCTCAGGCAGTGGCTGCTCAGGCGCTTAGGTTAATCCCTGGTGTTAATGCTTCCGGTAGGCCAGTGATTCGTGGCCCAAGAGTGCAAGCACATCCAGGTAGATTCCAGAGCACTGGCAGTGTTCGTGGAAATCTAGTCCCACGTGGTAGAGGAGTGGGTCAAGGTTCGCTCTTAGACACCTCTGCTTATCCATCAGATCCATTTACAAGCTATGCCCACCCTGGGCGTGGCAGAGGACCAGGCTTCCGTCCAAGAGGGTCAGGCATGTTGTCAAGAGGAACTCGAGGTAGTGGAAGTGGAGCACGTGGTGCTGATACTAATATTGTAGGACAGATAGAGAACAAGAATGCTGTCATGCTATTAAATGAAGTCTATTATGCAGCTGCAGAGTATCAGTATTCAACAGGTGATAGCTTGGAGATGAATGAGCCCACGCAATATGAGCAGTACTGCACCGTCACAGTAGACGGCATAACTGCATATGGCACTGGACACACAAGGAAGGATGCAAAACTAAATGCTGCAATTTCAGCTGTACAGCAGCTCAAGGATGCTGGTATACTGCAGCAACGCTTGACAGACAAAGCAGCATTTATGTCACAGAAGTATGCAGTGCATTCAATGACGAAGTATTATAACTCGCAGTGGGGAGCTGTACCTGTGCGAATGAACCGTGGACGTCCAGTGGCTGCTAGAGGGAGATCTGGTCAAGCACGAGGACAGGGACGTGGACTGTCCAGGGGCAGCATCCAGTCATGGTATCCACAGAAAGCAAGTGCTGATTACAATACTGATTTCACATCCCTTGACAATACTTCCTTTTTAAGTTTTGAAGGCACCATGCCCAGCAGAGGAACTTTGACCGGTGGTCAGATCCGAAACCCTCGGATGGCTAACAATAGCAGAAGACGACGACCGGGCCAAATGATTGCTTCTCAGTAATAGACAGACGGCTGACAGGCTGTCAAGAAAGTTACATTCTTGCTGTTAAAATGACTAGCATGGTATTTTTTATACAGCTGTGGACTGCTTGTATTGATGCACTAAAGATAATAATGCCAGTGTGCACTTGACACTGCAAATGCTAAAACTTGTGCATTAAGCTACAGGCTAACATTTTTGCCTGTTGAATAGTATGTTAAGTGTTGGAATTAACAAAACATTGCTTCAAACCTAGCTGCAGGTTTGTTATGTTGTGGTATTAGGCATTTGCATGTTTATACAACAGCAGTTTCCTTAGTTTATGCATAGCAACATTTCGTTTTGAGAACACCTAACATTTGTAGTATCTTAAAACTGGTAAAACTGAAAAGCCAAGTTGACATTCTTTACATCGTCACAGGGTCCTCAGTGCTCCGCACTGGCTGAGGTAATATGTGGTCAATCCACTCGCATGGTGGCGCTACATAAATGGTATTTATGTGTATACGTGGCGTCACCGTGTGAGTGGAAATGAAATTGGCATTTGTTACTGTTTGCTGCTTTTTGGCTGAAAATTTTGCCATAATTAAATATCAAAGCAGTGCATAATTTAAAAACAGAGTTCAGACGTCATCCTCACACCATGGGCTATATTTGTGTCATTTTCCGCATTTCTATTATTTTTGGTTTCTGAGGTAGCCTGTGGAGAAGAATGTGCTCCTTTTTGTCGTTTTTGGCCTATTTTTGCCACAGCTAAAAAACTTTCCAGAAGTCTAAGTGCGTGCATCATCCTCTTACTAGACGCCACCTTTGTGTCAAATTTGACATTCTTAGGCCTTCTCAGTCGTGAGATATCGTTTGAAGAAAAAGTAGATACAATGACACTTACCCACCCACCCAGCTTATTTCGTTGTCCATGAACCTCAGTGCTCCACAATGAGGAGAAAATTGTTAAATCATGAGTCAACACTTACAACACTTGAATATAAGCCTATAGTTCTGCACAGAATTCTCTTGCAGGGTGTTTATTGTACAGTTTTAAATTGGGGACATATATACATATAGCATCAATATATGTTGCCTTTTTATGACATTCTGGTACGTGTTGCATGTGAATATTTACAAAACTAAGCTATAGTTCCTGTTGAACATAAACAGAAAATTGCTTTTCCCATCAAATCAGATTTGCAACTGGAAGTGGAAATATGAGAACATCAGAGACTGCCAGAGAATCATTGTTTGTGCTGAAATATGATGGAGTTGACTCTTCTGCTGTACTCTGGGGCGGATAAATGTTATAGACTGTAGCTAAGGACCCTTGTTAATTACTACTAAAAATTTCATATTGTCTGCTTGTTTACTTTATGAGATACAGTACATTGAATACAGCTGTTTGCACAGTATGACTTTTTTTACTATCCTGCAGTGATGGAATTTTTGACACTGAAGAACACTCGGCTGCAGCAGATAAAAAACTGAATAACCATTGCATACAGTGAAGATGTGCCATCAGGCCACGTCAAGTGCTGGGCAGACAAGTTTCATTGAGGCAGAAGCATTGAAGTGAATCCCCGTCCGGGATATCGGTCTGAAGCTGTCTGTGACAAAAACTATCATGCTGTTTAAAATACTGCATCACAAAATGTGTCGAGTGAGTGTGCGCCTGACTACTGGCACTGTGGGCATATGCAACGGATCAGTTGAAACGATCTTGCCTGAACATTGTTTATGACACGAGTCTTTGGATGTACCCCAAATATTATTCCTGACCTTGTTAATTTCAATAGTTTTAGCAGATTACTTTGGAACTCTCATTTTACAACAATGCACAGTCGCATTGAAGTATATAGCAGAAAACTGCACATTTCTCATTTATTAGAAATTTATCTAGATTATTACTGCATAGTCATTATTTAGACAGGTTATACAGAATACTACCAACTAACAATGGCTGACAATGCAATACTACATGGCTTCATCAGCCAGCGGTTCACCACATTCAAATCGTACAAAGTCGAGCACAGTAGCACCACACTCCTCCAGTAGTTCTTGCACTGTTAATGTCGTATCAAGCATGTATTCCTGAAATACCAGTCTTGTTTCTTCAGCTGGATCTCCAGGTGGCGTTTCGTCCTCCAGTGAGCCAATGCAGTGTGGGTTCATACCAACAACATGCTGGCAGAGCCTTCTGCCAAGCTCATCCAGTGAAACTGTGCCATCAGATGTAGATGATATCCTGGAGGAGACTGCCTCATACAGCACCAGTGAGCCATATTTCCCCATCATACAAATTCCTTGTAAATTTGACAACGGACCTGAAATGCAAATTTAGTAGGTGTGTATGCCTTGTTCACTGCTTACGTTTGACTAATATAACTAACTGCAATCATCATCTTCACACACTAAGCAGCACATCTTCTCTCCCCTGAAATGCCTAGATTATTTACTGTAGTTGGACTGTAACACTAGACATCACAGACTCGCATAGAGCACAGCTCAATCATCATATAACTCTGCCACCGACAGGCAGGCTGAGGCATACAAATATTTGAGGCTGGCAAAATATGTAGGCTAATTCATATTTCAATAGAAAATACAGCCTTAAAAAGCTTGACTTTTTGCACTACAGATTTTAACAATCAACAGTGAATGTTGCCGTAAGTACAAGGCTCATATGAGAAAGAAGAGTTTGAAATATTTTCAAATGAATTTAACTGGCATGTTACTTGTTAAAATAAACCTGTGATAGCAAATTAAAACTTACCAGTAGAGTGTACATAGCTGGCTATTAGCTGTTTATCATTAGCAGCACGAAGGTACGCCGCCCGTCGAACAGCAATGTTTTCACCAACATTCCCAATCTCCAGTGCCGTAATATCAGCGATGGACTTATCATTGACAACTAAAGACGAAACTGTCCGTTGATCAATTGCCAGCTGCACGAAACACCAACAAGAGGCCAAAGTAAAGTAATCTGGCAAAGGCTGCAGCATGACAGACACAGCAGACATCGGTAACAACAGTCTGCATCTCATGCATTCGATGCAGCCTACAAAGTAAACACTGACAGCACACATTCAGCAATAAACAGAAGTAAGCTACAACTACTGTAGTCATGAAGTGTGAAATCTATGACAACTTGAAATAAGTAAAGTATACCAGAGCGACCTGATTTTTTTGGGGCTCTATGAGGCAACCTCATCACAGAACTGAGGTATGTCACGCATTGTAAAGGATCTCACAATGTAACCTGCACACCCATATGCATTTATCCATAAATAATACGAACCATACCTTTGACTTCCCAGCCAAAGCTGGTCCTCATTTAACCGACCCAGGAAGGATGTAAGGCTGAGTTGACATAGTTGACTGGTTACATACCCAGATTGTTTACCTGTCCGAAGATGCCCATCCGAAGATGGTCACTTTATCCAAGTACTATCCTGGCCCGACAGTGATTAAATTCATTCACCAGAACAGTGTCATTAACCACTACAGCATGCCATTGCCACTGTCTACATGCATAATCAATTACAATTTTATAATCTACAGTGTGTCCTGGAAAAAAGTAAACCAGTGTATACATATTTATAACTCTGGCAAACAATTTTGGATTTTAACTAAATTCTGCACCAAAAGTATGACATCCAACTGCAAAAAATCACCAAATTTCTGTATAATCTCTCAAGGTTGCAGAAGTTACAGCAAGTTTAGTGAGCTCACTCGAAAACATGCTGCACGGTCTCATATACTTATGGCAGGAGTGATGTCCTGTCAGCAAAGGTCACTTTTGGACCAGTGACTGCACTTATTAACGTGCCAGAAACCGATATATTTTGTCGTCGATATTTGAAGACTAATAACTCCACTGTTAATGAATGACTGCCTAATAAAATTTTGTGGTACTTTCAAAGATATATTCAGAATCCAGTGCACATAATTTTGTAGGATGCATTGAGATCTGACTTTTCTATCTAATATTCTCAGTGGGTTTACTTTACTTCCCGGACACAGTGTAGTGGTTGTGATTGATTTTTGCAGACAACGACAACCCCAAACAGAATCATCTTTTGATTAGATACAGGATAAATTAGGCTCTGTGATGTGATCAGAATGATGCACAGTATATGCATTATGCAGTATTACCTGCGCTGTCAGTTCAATCAGAAACAAAATGATAATGAACTGAACACATGGGCTGAAGCATGGTAAAGAGAAAAGGCCAAGAAAGAGGGGAATCTTTAAAATCCTGCATCTTTCGAAGCACAGTTGTACCTTCTTGTGGCTGTTTGATATGCCAAACTGGAGGCAAGCATTTGCAACAATTGAAACAAGATTCTGAAACTTAGAATTTCTGGCAACAAAGTCCGTCTCACAGTTCACCTAAACAGTACAAACATGTGAAATTATGTAAGTTGTGTGTGCCATATGTTAAGAGAACATTGCACACAACACAAGAGGCCAAAGTAATTTGGCAAAGGCTGCAGCATGACAAACAGACTGGCAGACAGACACAGCACACATCGGTAACAATAGTCTGCATCTCATGCATTCGACGCAACCTACAAAGTAAACACTGACAGCACACATACAGCAAAACAGAAGTGAGCCACAACTACTGTGGTCATGAAGTGTGAAATCTATGACAACTTAAAATAAGTAATGTACTGTAGGGGATCGCAGAAGTTAAAGTAGGTCACATGACCCTGCTCTGGGTCCCCGTAAGATGTACTTTTGCACAGTTTTGCTTATAGTCCGCAGCCGTGTCTATACACAAATTTCAAGTCTCTAGCCTCAGCCGTTCCGGAGAAATGAAGGGTCCCGAAATTTAAATGTTGGTCACATGACCTGCACCTAATCCCCTATGACCCAGTTTTGCGTAGTTTTCATTAGGGCCTCCAGCCCTGTATATGCACTTTCAAGTCTCCAGCTTCAGCTGTTCATGAGATATGCACTGGGTCCATAATTAGCCAAATTTTCCCCAACTCTCCTCCCCCTCTCTGTGGGTGGATCAGGACTTTCATCTAACACAATGTTCCTTGGGCCCCCACGAGTGTTCGTCACAAACAGCATCTTGATCCGTTCAGCCATCTTTGCACAATGAAGCCGAGTTGAGCCACCTGACAGACAGACACTGGGATCATCAGTAACAATAGTCTGCATCTCACGCATTCGATGCAGCCTAAAAAAGCAACACACAATAAATTAACTCATGGGCTGAAGACATTTTCTAATTTCTAGGTTAGCTGGTGGTTAACTGTTGCACAGAACTCACATATATGTATAAAAGAGTGACATGGTAATTAATACACTACAGTAAACATTTAGACATACTACAAAATTTCCAGGAAGTAGGCCTAACTGACTCTTGCTGGATATAATGTTGCCTACATGTGGTTAAGAAAATTAACAATGGTTTTCGGTTTATCCTTTCTGCTGGTAGTGGGCATCACAGGAATGGGAACAAATTCTGCAGTAGTACCATGGGAACGGATGCCTATTTCATGGTAGTACCGCAGTTGTGGGTATGTTACAGTCAGGAATATCGTGGGAGCAGGAATTTTTTTGCAGTTACCATGGTACGTTTAAATGTTAACTTTTGAGAGTTTCAATACTTGCTATTGACAGTGTATCTCTGGAATGGAACTGTGAACTTGTATATCTGCAATGTGGGGTTTTGTGTTTTAAATTAGTGTGTGTTTCGGCAGTGGAATGTCAGCTGCAGTTGAGTTGCAGGCCTGCTGTTGAACGTATAAGTTGATGAACATTCTGTTATTTTTATGCAGTGAAAGTTTTCTGTCTGATGATATTATTGATGGTATCCATTTGCATGACATGACACTGTTGTCGCTTTATAAAACAGAAAATTAGTTGCAACACTCTTTAACGCTGCAAAAATGACCACCTTAGCCAACTGCCACTGCGAGTTTTCATAATACATTCATTATAAATTGTAGCACATTTTATTTACCAACTATAACTGGTTCGCGTAAACTTCAATACAGCCAATGCTTTTCAGAATAATGTTGACTAGCTGGGTGGCTTCTTTGAAAACCAAAAATCATGGTAGAAAATAGACAAAAAAAGGTGGACAGACATTTGCAGACAGCGTTCGTAACACATGAGATTAACTGTCATAGAATTTGACTGCCAAGACTCTTGATATCTGTTTCAAATAAACAAAAAAGTTTTCAATTACACAAGTTTGATAAATCATGTTTTGACTATTATTTATCAACATGAAGATTCAGTACTTCTCAGAGTGAAATTGACATGGAAATTACACAAACCTCAACAACAGCAGCTGACTTGTCATTCATAGCGACACCAATCAAACCCTGAGACATTGGTCGTGAATGCAGCTTTGATGCCTTTTCCCAACCTTCTTTCTGGGCCTCTTCTCTCAACCATGCTTCAGCCTATATGTTCAACAACACAGCTCACAGCACCACCAGCTCAATTCACTGGTGATAAACTTGCCTATATCCAAGGCTATGCTGATTATGTGGCTGCTGTTTGGAAATTTAGAGTGACAATCTCACACAATCAGGACATTTCATTACCTGCTTCAAATCATTGTGAGAGTGCTCCAGTGCTTTGCGGCAGTTAACAAACGGAAATCCAGTTCTTTTACGCAGCTGACTGAGAAGCTGCTTGTCAATCGCAGAACACCGAACATTTACATGAAAGTATCGACAAAATGATGACACTTTCCTGCCTGCAAATCATCAAGCAACAAAGTTCAGTCCAATGGACATAGCAGAGCAAAAGTGTTTTCGCTGAGTCAACAGAACTATGTACAATACACTTTCAAAAGGTTTTAGATTATAGTAAATTACCAAGTAACTACTAGCATAATACTTTTAAACCCCAAAACAATGTAGATAGCTTACTATAGAAAAATTTCAAACGCTTCGAGTGCATAGTTGAGGTTGTCTGCTGGTCAAATCCTTTTTGATATTTTGTTCCCTGCTGACAGCTGTCTCAAAAAGTGAGAGGACATGTCCTACCAAGCTTCTACAGAAGCGCCGTCCCCAAGTAGCTATCTGAATATAGAGTGTTACAGACAACAACTGATGCATATGCTTACTGCAAAACATTCTTCTGATTTTTCAAATGTAATGCGCAACAATGACCACAAATTAAGAACGATAACTACTTTAATAGTAAAAATACTCCTTAGTTACAAACCCAAACCATATACGAAAGAATATTCATTAACTAAACCACAGAAATTTCTTTTTTTTATTCAGAGAGGTGCGGATTGCAGAATTTTACAGATACGAAGACTGACAGCAGATCTATTTACGCAAAATAAGGCAATGCCGCAAACCCGGACTGAAAACTATCACCGCATACAGCTAAACCGAGTCGGCGAGTAGGTAATAATTACCTGTTATTGACAAGAATTTATATCTTTTATAACTACACTAGCCACTCGGCACGCCCCATGCAGTCTGGCCCTACCACGATCCCAATTTTGTGTGTGCCCAAAACCATCATCTGGATGCCCTGAAGCTACCCTGAAAATTTGGAGGCAATCGCCCTACCCGTTTCAGGGTTATGAGCAGATACACAGACAGGCAGACACACACACACGTGTACAGGAACACAGGTTAGCCCTTTTTGCCTCATCTTCGCTGACAGAAAAACCCTTGTGTCCAGGGTTGCTATCATGTCCCCACGAATTTTCAGTGCTACATATGAGTGATAGGGTAATGTCATCATCGGGCTCATATCGTGACAAGGTGATCGTTTCCTCAGCTTCCTGTGTTTCATCTTCAAGTTTTAAAACGGCAGTAAGCTGATACTCTGTGGGAATAAGCATAGTTTTACGCTCAGATGGGCACCTGTCCATGGGCTGAAAGAAGTTGCAGGTGTCACCAAGATGTGACTGCAACTTTTCCTTAAATGTTGTACTTCTACTGAGGAAAGATTGTTTAATCACAGTTGAAGATTCATCTGCCAACACCTTGTACCTGTCCGGCTGTCCCATACATCATCGAGAAGAAGTACATGCCCTCTGTGTGCGGACTGCTTTAGCTGTTTGCCAAGCCATATCATACCAAGGTCCGTGTCAGCTGAGTCCTGCTTTACTTTGGTTGTAGACCTGGTGAATTTGCTCAGACAAGTCAGGTGATATTTTGCCTCAGCACAATAAGGTCAATTACTCCAGCCAATCGAACATGAATTTTGTAGTCAAGATGGGAAGCCTGAAGTATTTGATCAGTCATTGCTTTTGTCATCACATTGATCAGTCGTGCTGTCATATCAGTTTGACAGAAAATGCAAAGGTTCCAGTTGACTGGTTGCACACCCTTGCGTAATGAACGGTTGTCATGGCGTAAAACACCACTGCTGCTGCAACTGGCTTCCTCTCACGACACTGGCTTAGACTCCGACTCCCACCCGTGCTTTCGCCTGCCCTGCAATCGCATTTATTGATTCTTAAAAGATAGGTCTAGACACCTCATTTGAAACGTTTGCATGCCTAGTTAGGCCTACTGACTTGTCAATGAAACTACAATGTTCGGTAATGGTGGCTGCTAATTTGCATATAAACAAATAATTGTCATCTTTTAAGCTAATTAACATTTCTAAAGTGTTACTTTGGTTGTAGGGAACAGGTTTTAAAAGCATAGCAATAAAGTCTGGTTCCCCACTTTTACCCCCAAATGCACCTTGATGGTTACTGGATGCTTTTATTTAGAAATCCATCTAGTCTAGTAATGCAACGTACCACTCAGCAACTACTTTGAATTTCTCTTCGTTTACTTACTGAAACTACACTGAGTCCCAAAAAACTTCCCGCATGTAACTGACTATAACTCTGCAAACTGTTAACCGATCTGCAATTTTTTCACTGCTAGCAAGCTTAAATATTTCCGATCATACCTTTCGTATGTTGCTGCACTACCCTGAGAAGCAAAAAGTCCAAATTTGTTAAAGCTTACAAAAAAGTTGAACTAAAAATCTTAAAGATTGTACCATGTGTGATGAAAATGAAGCATTACACGTCATGTGGCTAAATGGATGTCAACACTGTCACACCAGTTGCTCCAGTGTCCATAATTTGCCAGCATGCATGATCAAAAATGACCACACCACTCGTCAATTGCACTGCCACTGATGCTGTTATCAGTGCCAGAGCCAAATGCTGAGCCTTCGACGCTCCAGTTCGTTGACGTAGTGGAGACGCGATAGGTGACCTCGCTGCTGCTCGACGCCCCATATCTTTTAGTAGAACAGACAAAGGTCTGAGCTGTTCGTTGGCCACAGATCTGGTCAAATGAAAAAGATGCTGCGGCTGCTGCCTGCATGAGATGTTATAATGACGCATGTCCAGTCTGCAAGGCGCTGGGAACATTTGGGGGTGTTGGCATAAAACAGTCAGTTATTTTAGAGAATATTCAATAGCAACCAGAAACTGAAGTAGTACGCAAGTAACTAATAAATTAGTAAGCGAATGCAATAAAATTGGTGCATGTAAAAATCGATGCACTTTAGTTGTAATTTCCTCCAATTTTGCTGCGAATTTGAACTTTTAACTTCCCAAGGTAGTGCAGCAACATACTTAATGCATGGCGGAAAATATTAGTTTTATAGCAAATTTCATACTCTTTCCAGCGGTGGAATAATACCGGTACTGAAGATCGATTAATATTTGACAGAAACAGAGCCAATTACATGCGGGAAGTTTTCTTTGGGATACATTTGTTGTAATTAAACACAGCAGACAGCGTACAGCTAATCTAGTCTCAATGTTGTCGATTACTGCGATTGATTCTTCTCACTCTGTGTTAGACTACAGGCATTTTGCGGTTTTTGCCTTACAAACTGTTGTTCGGGCAAACCGTGAAAAACTAAAGTACATGTATTCGAATTGTCTACAGCGAAAATGTCAACATCATTGTAATTTACAGTTCTGTCTGTTTGTATGTCTGCAACTGTCCGGTTGATTTGCATTTACGCCGTTAGTAACTGAACGGATGTCTCGTTCACATAACTGTGATTGTACCTTTGTTTGTAGTCATAATATACCTTGCTATGACAACTAAAACTGTTTATTTATGGCATTTATGGCAAAGGCTTTTATATCAAATTGCTGAAGCATGTGAATACAACTCTTGACTAATGAGTAATTGAGAATTACAACGTAGAAATGCACACAATGAATTGTTTTAATTACTATACACTTAATCCAATTGATCACAATCTGCAGCACAGTAAGCAAAATGACACGCTGTTGCGTTCTGCAATCTGTGACAATGAAGTCTTCACTATCTGCGGAAACAAAACATGATGTAATTAATATGTACTGGCAGATTAACAGATTCTGAACAGTTGTGTAACGAGAGAGCCGTTCGTCATGTAATTTTAACGCACTCGTATTGTGAGACGATTCATAACGCAGAAAACACCAATAACATTATCAACATATCAGACATAATAACAGAACATTCATCGATGCAAGCCTTCACCACTGACACAGACCGAACCACTGATACAGCAATACCAAGCGTCGACTCACCCACACGACGCAAGTCACAATGCATTAATTCCAAGTACAGTGAGAAGCAGCATGCATCTAATGGTCGTAATGCCCGCCATGTCACAATGATGAACGCGGTAAAACATTCCTGTATCGAAGTATCACTAACACTGCAACTGACAAGTGGTGTTGGTGTCTTCAAGCATGTGTGTGGAGTGGTTCTGATGGGACTGAAGCCTATCTCAGTGGCCAACCGGCTTCCTTCAGTGCTTTGACGCTGTTGGTTGGGTCACCTGACCTGTAAAAATTGTCTCAAAATGACCTAAAAGTGTCGAGTGGGACGTTAAGACTCTACTCACTCATTCACTCACTCAAAAATTTAAACTTAAAACTAAAGTAGTTCATCAAAATGCTTAAGGTGTGCACTACATGGGTCTATGAAATTGACTAAACTAGAAAATGTGGCAGTTAAGACGGATTGCCACTTATAGCCGCCGGCTCGGGGCACCCCAAAACATCCGCCATCCTAAATCACAGTATGCAGCAACATGACACCTTTAATTCACGACAATTGTTCGTATTGACTGAATTCACGTCAGCAAACATCAACAACTACTGCCTCGATTCCAGACAGCGAGACTGACTCCACTGCCTCACGAGGCTAACAAAGTATCATCAACATAGCCATGTGTCATCAACTCAACGCACGTGCTCATGCGCTATGATGTGCAGCGAAGCGTGACTCACACACACACACACACACCATAATAATAATACTTACTTAACTCATCATGGATCTCGTTTTTAGGTCATGACCTTGACCCAATGACCTTCAACCTTTTACTGCATCTGCTGTCAGATGACCAGGCCATGTACCAAAAAACCCGTGGCGAAATTCATCGGAAGCATTCTTCGTGCGCAGCTTAGCTTGGAACCACTGAGGAATTTCGTCCTTTCTTAGATCTCCTGGCCGAATTTAAACTTCTCGTGCCTTCGGCTCTCGCTCCTGCGCGCCTCGGCTAGCGCTTTCGGCATTCATCATCAGCCCCCTAAAACTTTAGGTCATAACCACCCCAGCCACCATCCCAAAATTTGAAGACAGGTCATGTGACTTACTTTACGCCCATTTGACCTAGTTTTGCATTTGTAAATTAGTCTTTGTAGAAAGTTTGCATGCTAAATTTGAAGCTTCTAGCTTAAGTCGTCTCAAACTTATTCAAGTGGTATGCAAATTTGAAATGTAGCCATTTTGCTCGCTTTTGAAACGAGGGTAACTCAAACGCAAATTTTGTGAAAAATTGATGTCTAATTTTTCACATTTTTACCCCCCGTAAAAATTAGGGGAGGGTAGGTGACAAGTCTAAGTAAATATTTCAAGCACAGCTTAGGGCACAACCTCTGAAATGCCTTTGACTGAAGAGCTGCTCCACAGGCGGGCAATATGCTAAATTCAAGTCGACCATATTTTTGGAGGCTCCAAATATCCCGCGTGGATTCTGTAGTTGGAGGGAGCAAGCTTTACAGTGTCTGGGTGGCGTTATAAGCCATACCTCATACTTATCAAGAAATGTTTTAGATTTTTGGTCTGTTGCTAAGTTTGTAGACCAGAGGCCCTACAATGGTATAACTGGACAAAATTCAGGTTTTTGACCCCCATAAAATTGGGAAAGGGATACGGGAATATCTTGACCGCTGTTTAGACCAATCATATGTGCATCCTGTGCAGTTTTCAGAATTTTGATACATTCCTCCGTTTTGCAACAAGAGCGCTTGGAAGGCGAGTGAGGTTGAAAATTGGGGCAAAATTTTCCAACTTCTTGACTTCCTGTAAAAAATAGGAGAGGGCTGGTGGAGATGTCTATAGGAGGTTCTAAGCGTCAGTATACATTTTCCCTGGTGGCGATCGGCCGTCTGCTCACATTCAGGGTGGGTGACTAAAAACTCACAGGTAAAATATATATCCTCCAGCAACTCATGACACAGTTACAACTATGAGCCACTTTCGTTGTTACACGGTGGAGTACTTTGACAATTTACTCTCTCCATATGTGTGGCAGTATCGTGAGCACAACAGCGTGGAGTGTTAATAACACGCAGATTCCAACATCCATAACAACGTTCCCTTGTAACAAAATGCCACAAGCATGCACACATACAAGCACACACACCAGGGATCATGCATCCTGATCTTCTGGCAATCACCCAGTTACATCAACAAATAACTGTCGGCAATAAAGAGCAGCATTACTGCACCCAATGACATTCAGTGGTCACTAGATGACATGTACATCACCGTGACACCTGCAGCAGCAGTTGAATGTCACTCCGTCGTACTCGTATCGCGTACTCGAGTGAAATCGTACGGATGACGATGGCCCGTGTAGCACTGTAGTACAACTGTCGGATGATACATTTGACAGACTGCAGCTGTTTAGCACCTATGAGCAACACACCAACATATCACACTCACAACAATAGCAACTGCAAAGTGGTTAAAGTAATGTGGTGAAGGCCACATCAAATCCATGAAGGAAACTGGGACTTCTGTCCATAGTAGTCTCGAACGCAAGCAGGACCTCAATCTGTTCAGCCGTTTGCACATGAAAGCTGCATGACAGACGTCCAGGATCATATATCACAATAGTCCGCATCTCACGTATTTGATGCAGCCTAATAATAACAAGAGGCCAAAGTGATTTGGCAAAGGCAGCATCGAATGCACTGCACATGCCGCACAGGACTCTGTAGCTGTAGAAGCTCCGGAGATATGTAGGCAGGTGCAGAATTTAAAAGTAGGTCACGTGACCCCGCCCAGGATCCCCGAATAACCTACTTTGTGCAGTTTTCGATAGGATCCGCAGCTGTGTATATGCACGCAAAATTTCAAGTCTCTAGCTTCAGCTGTTCCAGAGATACAAGGGGTCCCAAAATTAAAATGGGGGTCGCATGACCCCACCCCAACCCCCTATGACATACTTTTGCATAGTTCTTGTTAGGCCCCCATCCTCTGTATGCATACAAAATTTCAAGTCTAGCTTTAGCTGTTCCAAAAATAAGAGGAGGGTCCCAAAATTAAAAACTGGGCCCCTCCCGTCTGTGGGAGGATCAAGACCTACATGTAAGACAATGTTCCATGGGCCCCCAGGAGTGTTCACCCCAAACAGCATCTTGATCTGCTGATTTGCACAGTAAAGCCAAGATGGGCCATGTGACAGACAGACAGACAACATGAACATCGGTAAGAAAAAACTGCACCTAATGCATTCAATGCAGCCTAGTAGTAAATACATTTCCATCTGGCCGTATGGTTGTAACATGAGAGGCAGTGGCACTGGCAGCAAAGGTCAGTCATTAAACTGTGCCAATGTGATGCCCCCGTGTGGGTCCGGGGCTTAGAATAGACCCACTCCGTCTCCTGGCCCGATGTCGTAAGAGGCGACTAAACCAGGCATCCCTCAACCTCTGTGGCCTCATCTGACTACAGATGATGGACTGGAGTGAAAGAGGGAACATTCGGAAGATGGGCCCTTTGGTTCAAAGAAAGAAGAAACCCTCAGGTGCCCGACGGAAGCACCAGAGGAAACAAGAAAAAGCGAATGCTGCCCCACAGGCTGACGCAGGACCGGGAGCTCGGGGCGCCCAGAGTGGCGAATCGTGCACTGGGACTGATGTTGATACTGGGGGTAGCAGTCGCACAAAAAGACCACTGTCACCAGGTGGGACACCTCAGGATGCCCAGAGCCAGATGAAGCGTACTAAGCAGAAACAGAAAGAAACACCATATAACAGTTAGAGACCTCCTGAGGTTTGTAACATCCTCACGGAGGTTTTCATAGTACCCTGGTAAGAAATAGCAGGGGCTTTACTGGGGGATGGACTATGGGCCCATCTGCGGCCTGGTTCTACGAAGGACAACTTCGCCTCCACCGAAAC
>Ga0126335_1000289_pt1 | contig 23674 bp, 17 predicted proteins | sample OlaspJWI45metaG_FD_108409 | JGI IMG/M metagenome (GOLD analysis project Ga0126335, IMG submission 108409) | Marine gutless worms symbiont microbial communities from Oahu, Hawaii - Olavius sp. 1 OAHU.JWI-45 metaG | ecosystem: Host-associated > Annelida > Digestive system > Unclassified | place... | reverse complement strand
GCGATATCAACCGATGTTCCAAACTGACTCTCTCCTCCGGCAGAGTGCTTTTTCTCAAGGAGAATCAATCCTCGCTTGTTCACATGTTCGCAGCGGAATCCAAGGGTCTATTCGAGTTAGCCAATGCCGCCAGGGCAATAGAAGGCATATCAGTTCCAAACCCCATCGCATGGGGATTAGACGGCGATCGTTCCTTCCTTTTGATGGAATATATCAGAGAGGGCAAATTGGTTTCTGGCGCCTCATTTGGCGAATCCCTTGCGGAGCTGCACCGCAGTGCCAGAAGTGAAAACTGTGGATTCGAAGAGGATAACTGGATCGGGTCTACTCCTCAGCTAAACAAGCCCACGGCCTCATGGCATACTTTCTACGCCGAGTATCGAATTGGCTTTCAATGGAGATTGGCTCGAAAGAACGGTTTCGGGAATTTGGCTGCCGATAGAGCAATAGAGAAGATCCAATCCAATATAGTCAATATTCTGCCCGCTCCGGACAAACCCAGTCTCCTCCATGGCGATCTTTGGGGAGGCAACTGGATGTCTGGAATGGGAGGTTGCGCCTGGCTGATAGACCCCGCAGTGTACTACGGTCATAGGGAGGCCGATATAGCGATGACAGAACTCTTCGGAGGTTTTCCATCCGGATTTCATGATGGATATCAAGGAACATGGCCCTTGGATACTGGTTTTAGTGAGAGAAGATCTTTGTATAACCTCTACCATTTGCTGAACCATCTCAATCTCTTTGGTTCATCCTATTGGTCGGGGGTTATGTCAAGTATCAGGCGTTACTCGTAGCTCTCATGGCCGGTGGCAATTTATTCCACGGGCGGCCCCTCCAAACTTCTCATTCGAGATTTCGGTTTCTAACTAAGCTGCAACAAAGAGTTCAGTATCTTTGAGGATTATTATCGAAAGGCACCGATAATTGATCCGGCAGCAGCGAATCCAAGAATTCTATACATGGAATTAAGTAAAACCAGTTGCGCCGGATTATTAAGCCATGCAGCTTCGCCCACTTGAGTCATTGCGATGAAAGCGAATGACAGAAGAGCGCCGGCAATCAATCCGCCCAACGCATTATCAATGCCAAGTAAGTTCAGGATAATGGCCAGAGCCAGCATGGATACAAAACTCGAGGCAAGGCTGGAAATATAGCCTATAACGGAACTTTTTTTTGCCTCGGGAGTATCCATATCGCTTGCTGAAAGCCCGACAAGCTTCATCCATTTCTTGCCAAATAACGGGCCATACCAGAGCATCCCTAATACGGTAAATGCAACTAGCGCAACAATTACGGCAAAATAATTAACTAAAAACATGCTATTCTCCTCAAAGAGGCATTCTGGCGAATTTTCTAAGTGCCGTCAAGTTCGCCGGAATTCGTCTTGCACCCGCGTGTTCTTTCGCCTCTTGCTCTCTGGCGAAAACCTACCTGAATCCTTTGCTAAAAGAAGAGGCGGCCGGCTGATAGAGCGTATTTTAGAGATTAATCTTATATTCAATTTTCTATCGTACTTCAACAGGAGATAGGCGGGTAAAAGAGAGATGTGTCGGATAGGTATACTGATCGGTCAAAATGAGCCTCTGATCGATGACATTTTCCGGAACATAGATAAGTTTAAGTCCCTCCTCTTCAAAGCTATATAGGAATTGCACGGTTTCTCTATCGCCGAATTTGAGACTAAATGCCCCGCTGTACTTGGATGCGATTGATGATTTGATGAAGTGATCAAATTCAATAGTACCAGTATTTCCCGCCTCGGATGAGATTATTCCTCTGGAAATCAAAGCCGATTTCTTGCTCCAGGTGAAAGATCCATCTTTGCGCACCGTGAATTCACCATAGATCCGGCTGTAGTAGATTGGCCCTAACTGAACCAGCCGATTGAGTTCGGCCCTCCTGTGTTCTATCTCGCGTTCAATTACTGCCGCTACATCCTGGTTTATATTGATAAAGGCTCTGATGTAGTCCTTTCCTTCATAGACATACTGTGCACCGATGGAATTCTCGGAATTTATTGTGATTCTGAAACTGGTATCCAAAAAAATATATCGATCCCGTCCCGCCGGTACTATCTCGCTCCAAGACTCGTTAATCGATATGCCTGGATTTCTAAGTGTAATCCTCCTGTTCTCCGAATCGAAGAAAAGGCCATAATCGGGGTTAAATCGTTCCAAATCGATTTGATTGTTGATCAGCATTGTCTCGAAACTTTTGGGTCGCCACTTAGTTCGAAGTAAATTGGCAAGAACCTGATCGAAAAATTTCCGTTCACTTAGTATTTCATTCACACCTCCTAGTTTTTTAATCACTCTGAGGTAGTAGTCGAAAATATATCCCTCCACACCGTCCTCGGTTAGCACCTTGTACCAGTATCCTTCCAGATTTCCAACCTTCTCCGCCTCGGCACTTCTGCCAAGCACTTTTACTAAATCTCCCTCTCGAAAACTGAAGATACGAGTAGACGTATTAGAAGGTTCTGATCGCATCGGCAAACCCTGATGCAAGGTTTCGGCAAAGACATATCGCCATTCCTCCAAACCCCTAACATATTCTTCCGCTTCTTTTTTTCTATTGAATTTTTTAATCCGCCAATTGTCTATCTCTTCCTTGGAGCGAACCTGGTTGGGGAGATTGACAATATAGGTATTGCGTAGAATGGATTCACCTTTAAGCTTTACGATATCTCCCGGAGCCCAATGGCTGTTCTCGGGCGGCCAAAGTACAACGCCGATTCCAATGTTTCTGCATCCGGACATTGCAAGGATTGCGAAGAAAACTAATGTAAGATTTCGAAGTAACATGTATTTCCCACTCTCACACGATTTAATACAGCTGTCTATTTGGAGTCAAGCATCAGAGTCTATTAGAAAAAAGAGAAATATGCGATTGATAATTGCCAGGCTCTGTAGCTAGAGGGAGTCAAGAAGTATGACTATTTTGCCTCTAAGGAGCGCTTCCCGACCGGAATTTGCGGCCAGAATACGCCTAGTATCCTCATAGCTTAGCACGATGTCACATGGGAATTCACCATATAGTCCCCGGGCCATTGTTCTATAAGGTCTTCTTCCCACAAGAGAATCAAGTTGGTCTCGATTTGCCACGCTGTGGTAGGAAAGGAAGCTGTTCTTATTCTTGGTGGGATCGGAGAGGACAGTAAGATTCTCCGAAAGAATTCTGGCATATAAGGTGGGACGTGGAGGAGATGAGATTCCGGTTCCCCAAACCACTGTATTCTTTGGAACATAGATAACTATTCCGGTCCAATCGTCCTCAGGGATTGGAACCCAACCCAACGGGGATCTCGGAAGTTCCAACTCTTCCGTGGCAGGGAAGAATTTCGGAAGCAGCTCGGTTAAGTTCAGGGTGTAAAAGGCCTCAACAACGTTTCCCTCTTCTGATATTCGGCTCCATTTCCTATCCCAAGATTCCGCGAGCTGTTCAACCGAATCTATCGATTTTGGAACACGTTCGATATACTCTTCCAGTTCTCCGAATCTATCCCAAGGCAAACTACCGATTTCCTCTGCAATCAATGCCGGCAAGCTAAGTTCAAGTGTCGAAAGGGCTCGAGGATGAGATTTTGGTAGCATATTCGAACCGAGAGTTTGAGTGGCTAGTACATTGAGCTGCCCAGTTTCCCAATCCATTTCCGTCTTAATCGATATCTGAGTTGATCTTTGAGCAAAGGAGGCGGGAGCTAATATTAGGAGCGTTATGAATCCCAATATCTTCTTCGACATCAGTAAATAATCTCTTTCTCAAAAACCCGATCAAAGCATAGCAAGTAGCAATATGCGTGCTTCTTCATAATGGACATGCTACTTGGAATTTCGGCACGAGGCAAGATTCTACTTGGGGTCAGATTGCTCTCTTTCTCTCTCTCTCTCTTGAGTCTTGATATACCGCGGGCGAAACTTGCCTAGTTCTGTGGAATTTGCGGGGAAGCTCAAAATAAGCGGGATTACTAGAGTCTTTCGCCGAAGTATATGCCAGCCCATTCCCATCTTCCATTTATTTCAGGGTCCGCGGGATAGTCGATACGACGAAAGTACAAATACCATGTAGGAATCCTCCAAGACCAACCGGTAGTCCAAAGGTAAGCCTCGTTGCTACTTGAAAACTCCTCGAGTTCACTACGATAAACTATGGTTGACGCTAGAAACGACTCTAGAAGCATCGGAATATGCGTAAATGAATCAGAAGTTTCCTGGCTCCAATTCATAAGGAAAAAATCTGCCGCCTGATATCTACTTAGTAGGGGCCAATCTCGAGTTCTTAAGCCATGTTTAATTGTTGCAACAAGACTATCAAGATTCTCCATAGTCCAAGTCTTATCACTTTTGTGAAAAGCCAGGCTTGCTCTTATCTGATATGCGGCTTCGGGATGCCCCGGGATTATGGTATCTGGATATTTCAAAAAATTTTCATATGCCTGATACATTGCCTTCCAGTCTCCCAACTTCCTATATTCATCGGCTATTGCAAAGTGATTTCTACCCAAATCAATTCTATCCGGGTAGCGTTGCTGCATTCGCATCCGCATCGATATTATTTCTCTGGGATTCTTGGTTTGCTCTGCAATCTTTTCCATGGCAAGGAAATGAATCGACTTATCGCCAATCTTCAGATCAGGATATTTTTTTAGAAGCCTCCTAAGATAGTCCAGGGCCAGTTCTTCCGATTCCGATTTCAACGCGCCCTCTGCCATTGCCGTAAGATAATAGGCGCCATAGGGATCTTCAGGATAGTTGACAAGGAATTCTCCCAGGTAGCGGTTAAGCCAGGCAATTTCACCGGCGTCCATTGCGCGAGCGATTATAGATTCAAGAGCGACAAAACGCATTGCTGGATCCGAGTCTTGGGCAATTGCGAGCAATTCCACGAAATCATCGCCAAGAAAGGCAGTCGTTTTATCCTCGGTAGAGCATGAGTAAATGCAAAATAGAATCGGCAGCGCTATTAAGAAAACGATTTGCAGTTGTATCAAGCATAACTTTTTCACAGGCAGGGTATCAGTCGTTTTTCTGATCTCGTATGAAATCTCTATATTTTTCCGGATCCGAGCGGAAGCCTACAATTCTCGATTCCTTATCGGCCTTAAGTAGTGAGCTTGTCGCTTCCTGGTAAAGCTCATTCGCGCCTATGATTCTGCCATTTCGAGCGGCGATTCCGCAAACTATTTCCAAATCACTGTTTTTGCTCAGGCATCCGTGTAGAAAGTCCTTAGCCTTGGAAATAGATGAATCAAGATCTTCGTTGGCTTCGATTACTGCTGCCTTTTTGTTGTCGATCGGGAATACAGGTTTTGGATTGGGATAGTGTTCGCGAACAAGCTCGTCTATATTCGAGGCTTTGGCAACAATTATCAGGGAAAGATCCCGATTTGAAGCGGCGGCATTTTCAAGTTCCATATCCAGCCGGTTCATTATTTCGTTCTTCTCGTTAGATTTCGTTTTGCTTAAGTCAAAATTCGGTAGATCATTTTTTTCCATGGATATCGATTCACCGTATTCAGGTTTAGCCACGAGTAGATCGTTCTCATCAAGTCTATCGACGGGCGCGAAATCATCGAAGCTTTCATCGATTTCATCATATGTTCCAGATGAATCGTCTTCCTGAGAATAATAAGGTTCTTCTGGACTTTCTATTGCAGATGCGATTTCCGCATTGTTTGGAACATCCAAGTCCGAATTTTCCCTGTGTTCTAGGTTTTCTGATTCAATTGCATCTTGCCCGGCCGCACTCCATGTTCCTGAATTTACCAGTATCAAGACGAAGGTTATGAGAAACAGTCCAACCAAGATGATAAGAACTGCCGTGAGTTTGTTTCGAATTTCCGAGTTTGTGATTACTGTCGAAACAAAAGTTGCTTCAAAACCATCGTTTAGGGTCAGGGGTTTGGTGATTCTGTAATATCGAATACGGGTAAGGAGCTTGTCGAAGTGGTTCGATTCGGAGATGGAAACCTGCGAAAAGTTCTTGATCGCCGGTTTTACAATGCTCAGTCTAAGCCCGTTTTCTTTTGAGGAAACTTGAATTGCAGTAATAGATGAATCTTCGTTAATCAGATTTTCGGCTAACTCCAATTCCTTGTCCACGTCTTGACCCATAGATTCGTCGAGTCTACGGATGTATTCATCGCTTAGCACTTCAAAATTCGATATTCGCATGGACCGTGATTGGTAGATTTGCCAGGTGAATATACCGATGCTTAAAAGCACTATGATGATAACAGTGATCGTATATACGATTGATACAGACTTCTTCATAATTGCATTATAATGCAAATTGGGGGTTGGTGTTGAATACTAGAAGTAGAGGTTTACCCGAAGGATGGTATCCTTCATCGGCGGAAGAAACTAGACATTTCATTCGAAAGATCGAGGATGGGAAAACTGGAAATAAAGCTCTGGCCGGAATGGTTCCGCATGCGGGTTGGGAGTTTTGTGGCGTAATGATAGCGAAAACCATAAGATGTATGAGAAAAAATCTGGACTCAATAGTGATTCTTGGCGGTCATAACACGCCCGGAGGATACTTGGTTCGCTATGATGAAGATGCGTGGGATTTTCCCACGGCCAGGCTCTATCAGGATGTCGAAATAGCCAATTCCGTCAATTCAAGCTTATCCAAGAAGTACAGAATTGTTTCCGAGAGTTCATCTGACAATACGGTTGAGGTAGTTTTATCAATGGTAGCGGCGCTCCTGCCCGAGGTGAAATGGGCGGCTTGGAGAATACCTTCGGATGAGCGAAGTCTGGATTTTGGCAGTGTTTTGGCTGAGACGGTGAAAGAAACCGATAAGCGTATTGCAGTAATTGGCTCTACGGATCTTACCCACTATGGACCAAATTACGGTTTCATGCCGAAGGAGTCTCAAGACGATCCGCACGGCTGGGTTAAGAAAAGAGATTACAAACTGCTTCGATTGCTTGCAAATTTCGATGGGGTCGGGGCTTTAGAGACGGCAAATACACAGATGTCCGCTTGCTCTGCGGGAGGCGCGGTTGGGGCAATGCAATACGCGAAAATTTCAGGTGCGGAAACTGGAAGCATCCTTGGCTATTCTACCAGTAGCGATTTGTATCCCTCCTCATCCTTTGTTGCCTATGGGTCGATTATCTGGGAATTCGCTTAGTCCATTCCATCGTCCAAATTCGAGCCTTTTCCACCGCCTCGAACCCGCTCGAACTGCTCTCTCTGAAGCTTGTTGCGATTGGCAGAATAGAAGCCAATGCCTGGCGCTGCTTATCCTTGAGTGCAGCGAGGTAGTCTTGAATACCGGCGCTCATTAAAGGGGGAAGTGATTTCAGAATTTCGGCGTAATCCTGCATGAAATACTGCCATTTCTCTTTAGGAGCTTGGGCCGTGAAATCGGTTTCTTCCCAAGTTTTATCCTCGGTGAATTGTGAGGCAGCGCTGCCGTTGGGAAATAGATCGTACGCGAGATTAAGGGGGGAATTCTCCAGGGTTTCGCGGTAGTAGTCTAGACTTGATATTCGATATCGCCATGCGCCGTGTGCTTCTTCTCGTATAGGATTGGACTTGTTGATGAATTCCCAGAAACAGTTTTCCGATCCCGAAGTTCGCCCGGAGTTTGACTGAAAAAAGGGATATATGTAAGCGCCCTTGGCATAGGGTTCTCCATTAGGATACGAGAAATCCGCTCCAAACAAGGCTACCTGCTTAGCGCCAATTCTTTTTGCCAGTGAGATGGCAGCATGAGTTACATTGCCGCCTGTTAAATCCAGTGTTGGAAGGGCGCGGTAGTACTTGTTCAAATATAGAGAGAAGGGGTGGTTGCTTGAAAAAAACACTACCTTGTCTGTTAGTCTGCCAAGTACTGTTGGAGACGCTATATCCAGAACCAATGTGGTATCTTCTGAAAATCCACTTAAAAAATGATGATAGCTTGAGAGCTGGCAATCAATGGAGAGCACTATATCCGGATTTATTCCGTTAAGAATTAGGTGGGGGAGTGAAGTATCGGTAGCTAGAAGCTTCATTCCTTCCATTCGCTTTTTCTTTATCTCTTTTATCTGGTTATTTAGAGAGGGGCCGGCAGCGGTAATAAGTAGATTAGCGGCGGGAAGCAGTTCGGCATTTACTTCCTCGCTTCTTGGGAGATTTGATATGGTGTTTATAAACCATCGCCTCCCGAGAAGTGACTGAACGGTGAATTCGCGTGAGAGAGTCGCGGGTATTTCCTGAAGTGCATTGGCGCGGGACAGAAACCAAACCGGATTGAGATTCACACGTGATCTCAAAGATATTGAGCCAAGATTGCCGTGCAAAATTGGCAGGTAATTTTCGAGAACTAAATTGAGCAGGGTTTGAGTAGAACAGTCTATAAGCAGATTTACCCGGGAATCTGAGAGAAGCCAAGTGAAGTCGAAATTTTCTAATAGCCCCCTTACCAGGCCTATGTCTTGTTCGATAACGAGCATGGCCGAGAGGGTTTTAATCTCAAGTAGAGGTTTAAGATGATAACCACCGCCGAGTCCAAAGACGACCAAGAACTCTTGTTTCGCTGTAGCGGCAATTCGTTTTCCCTCGGAAACTGGATCGAAGCGTGAATGCATCGGATACAAACGCCCATTACTTCGGATGGCCGGCACTACTGAGCCCTGACGAGATTTGCATGTTATCAGATTTGTACTTGGTTCAATATGACGTAGCTTAGTTGCAAGTTCGGGATTCTTTGAATTTAAAGTTGCAAGATTTCGATTCAAGTATTCCATTTCAGATATAAGCCTTTTTCAGAGAATCCAAAATCAACTTCACCTTACTGCGGTGTTTTGCCTCTTTCTCGCCTCGTTCGGATTTGGGGCTATTCCTGAGATCTATAAACCCTCTGACATCCAGGGTGTACATAAGTTCGCGGGTTTCATTATTGATAGACTCCTGATTGACAAGTTTTCTCCAGCGATCAATCGTATGGAGAATCAAAAACCTACGCTGATTTTTGCTTTCAGGGTTAATGGCACATTTGAATTTATCATCCTTATTTCGAACATATCTTGAGAGGATTTCTGATCCTACTTCTTCTATCCCAGGCAATTTTACCGGTATGAGTGCAAAATTCTTCGGTGCAAAACGAAACACTCTGTGTTTTGGCAGCTTGCTGCTAAACCAATCAGCATAGGTTTCCAGTGAGGATCCGCTTCGAAATCTGCCGAGACGGACGGGACTAAGAGATTCGGCCCGTTTCCAGTAGATATCGTTGGTAGGACGAAGGCGATACGAACCTGAGACAATCCAGCCATCGAAGGAATGAGGTCGGGAGTGGGATCTTAGGTCGAACCAGCATAAATCGAGACCGGCTATTATCAAGGGGCCCTCGGATAAGCGTTTCCAAACCTCAACAGCAGTTGCGGCGACTGTTCCCATGGATGGAACCGATATGCTAGGCAATTTTCCACTTTCTATTAGTTTAGATTCAAGCTCCGTGCCCTGGTTTAGAAGAAGGACTCGGGTTTCTGGCGGTGGAGCGGATGATGATAAGGGCATTGCCATCGGAATGTTCTTTGAGTAAAAACGTTGATGCTGCGATGCCCAATAACCCGCGTCGCAGGCTATAATCAAATCGGGTTTTAGATTTACCTCCAACAACGCGGGAAGCGCTGATGGAAGTGCCCATAACTGGAAATAGTTCCGCTGTGCATGGAAATCTTTCAGAGCATACTCAAGACTCGGACCAGAAGCTGCCAGAACAACCATTTGCTTCAATTTCACAGGTAAAACAAAGTTACTGAGATCCATGAAATTTCGAAGCATATTCTTTATCCAGAGGCGGCCAAAGGTTGCAGTAGTGTCGATGTTTCCGGCGTATCTGCGAATCAGCACCCTAAGAACTTCCAAAATTTGGTTTGCCAGTTTAAATCGAGCTTTGATAGATGGCTGCCAAGAAATTATTTTCAGTTCTTTCACATCGCATTCATGTAGCGTTTTGATTAGGAAGATTTCGATGTCAATCCCTATGCCAGGGTGCCATCGGTATACAGAATTCTTAGATGATGTAACTCTGCTGTTATAGAGCTCTGAATCAAGATGTATCGATATAATCTTGTTGTCGGGCATAGATGATCTTAATATCCTATCCATATAACCAAGCCCCGCGCCTATGATAAGGATAGTCGTGTTTTGTTTGATCCTTAAGGTGTGCATGTCGAGAAATCTACGCGCCTCTTCATCGGGATTGTAGCTTGAATGTATTCTGAGAGATCCGATGGCGGCGGTGAGTTCCCCTGTTCGAGATTTTTTAATTGAGATCTTGTCCACTTCTAGGAAGGAAGCTGTTTCTCGATGTAAGCTCTATCTTTTGGCCAGAGTTTGAATTCGGCTTGGAAGTCAGGATTTCTATTCAATTTACTATACGCGAGTCCAAAGGAAGCAGAGAGCTGATGCAAGTACAATTCATGGTCGGTTAGACGTTTCCCGGGGAATACTATAAGAATTCGCTCGCCTTTGAGTTCATAGAGTCGACCCATTCTTCCGGTTATGCGCTTCATCAAATTGTTTACCTTCTCTGAAGTGTTATCGAGTTCGGAATAGGATTTGCTTACTGCCTCTATTGCATCGGACATATTAAGAAACACGGCCGTGGCCTTCTCTATTCCGGAGACTGTTAATCGTTTGGAGAAAGGCGTTTCACTTCTTTTCGTCTGTTCCTGCCGATAGTTCTCAATTCCGTCTTGCAGTTCATCGACTAGTTGTTGAATTTCGGTTTTAAACTGGTGATCGGCAGGCCACTCGGTTGTAACTAGAATTGCCGAGGGAGGATTTCCAGTTCCGATTCTAAGAATCACGATTTCTTCCACCGAGTTAACCGCAGTTAGATCCGGAAACAAGTCTTCAAATTCCGCAGTCTCGATTTGCCTGGATTCATCGAATTGAAGCACCGATAATTCCGAATTGATTCTTGTCTCATCCGAAATATTGAATATAGATCCGGTAGAAACCAACGGATAGAATGCTCTCTTCTCGGAATCAAGGAGCATAATCGAGCCGGAGGCAAAGCCGATAAGCTTTTGAAAGGCATTAATAATGCTCTTTGGATAATCAGGGTGATCAGGAGCGCCTGCGATGGAATAGGATACGACTTTCGTACTTCCTCTTTCTTGCAGATCGGAGGATAAATCCATGGCCCTTTCAAGCAAACCCATTAATCAGAAATTCCCAGCTCCTCAAAAATCTTTTTGTAAGTTTCAAAGTGCTCACTTCTTCTAAACTCCCGAACTTTTTCTTCTGGCAGTGACACAAGAAGCTCATCCATGTATTTTAGAATACCTTTTATCTCGTCTTTCAGTTCATCGGAGATACTCGGGAATTCGTCTTCCTCACTGAAGTCCTCTATAGTAGGCAGCGTTTCAGATTCCTCAGTTTCAGTACTCGAAGTCAGAACCTCGAGGGAATCAAGTTCGGTTTCTTCGGTTCCAGGAAGCTCGCTGGAAGTGTTTTCTGAAGAACTACTGCTTCTAGCGTCTACTAAATCTGCCATCTCATCATCGATTTCAATTACATCTAGCTTTTCGGCCTCGGAGGCTAGCTCGGGCGCGATTTCGATTTCATCAGGTTCTTCTTCCTCACTTTCATCTATTATCTCATCATCGATTTCAATTACATCTAGCTTTTCAGCCTCAGAGGCTAGCTCGGGCGCGATTTCGATTTCATCAGGTTCTTCTTCCTCGCTCTCATCTATTATCTCATCATCGGTTTCAATTACATCTAGCTTTTCGGCCTCGGAGGCTAGCTCGGGCGCGATTTCGATTTCATCAGGTTCTTCTTCCTCGCTCTCATCTATTATCTCATCATCGATTTCAATTACATCTAGCTTTTCAGCCTCGGAGGCTAGCTCGGGCGCGATTTCGATTTCATCAGGTTCTTCTTCCTCACTTTCATCTATTATCTCATCATCGGTTTCAATTACATCTAGCTTTTCAGCCTCGGAGGCTAGCTCGGGCGCGATTTCGATTTCATCAGGTTCTTCTTCCTCGCTCTCATCTATTATCTCATCATCGGTTTCAATTACATCTAGCTTTTCAGCCTCGGAGGCTAGCTCGGGCGCGATTTCGATTTCATCAAGTTCTTCTTCCTCGCTCTCATCTATTATCTCATCATCGGTTTCAATTACATCTAGCTTTTCAACCTCAGAGGCTAGCTCGGGCGCGATTTCGATTTCATCAGGTTCTTCTTCCTCGCTTTCAACCTTTTTGGATTCGATTCTATGAGCGGATTCAACATCTGATTCCTCGGACATCATATCGGCAATTTCCACATCTGAAAGTTCAACAATCTTCATGGAAGTCTCGCGCTTGGTGCCTGCTAAATCATCGATGGCGTCACTGGTTTCGTTTATCTGAGTCTCAAGATCAAAATCATCTAGAGACACCTCTTCCATATCGACATCTACCCCGTGAGTTTCACCTTCCTCTGTCACAACTCTCTCGTCCAATCCAATCTCAACTTCCACACCCTCATCAAAAACATCGTTTTCGATCGCTTCAGCCGTTTCGGATGGAACCTGCAAATTTTTGTTCTCGAGTTCTTCACTCTGAGTTTCGATTGAAGTTTCAGTAGTCGCATCTTCTGCTATATCTGCCTTGGCATCAGTTTTCTCGAATTCTCCAGAAGTCTCATCCTCTTCAGACAGATCCTCAATCTCATTCAGAGGTAAAATGGTCTCATCGTCCAAGCGTTCCATTTCTTCCTTTTCGATTACTGAGGTTTCCACTTCATCAAGGTTGTCTGATTCGGTTACGTCGTCTGTTATCGGAATGACAGTGCCCAATTTGTCACTCCCGGCAAGCTGGGTTTTTTCAGTTTCATCTACAGCTTTGTCGGTCATATCGGCAGAGTCAAGAATGTTAACAAGTTCATCATCGGTTAACGCAATAGTCTCATCATCCTCATTATCGAAAAATCCTCCGGGTTCTTCGGAACCTTCAGTTTGATTTACAAGGGGCGATTTCAGCTCACTTATCTGATCTTTCAGACTACGAATCTCATCTTTAAGGACATCAAGCTTCGCTTCTATGCTATGAAATATATCTGAAGTTCTCGAATCTACATCACTATTTTTAGTAGTATGCGTTTCTGCTTTACCGGTAGAAACGTTTGTATATGGAGATGATTCAAGTTCGCCAATAAATTTTTCCTCTTCCTCGGTTATTGGCAATCCCCCATCTTCCGAATCATCGATATTCATAAGCTCGAAATCAGAATCTTCATCAGTTTTCAAGGGATCTGTCTTAACCCAAACTCCGTATTGCTCAAGGTTCCGATCTACTTGCTGTTTTTCGTCTGTAGACATCTAATCGCTCCCAAAAGGCGGTAAACCACTCTTCGATTATCGTCGAAATTCACTCTTAAATTGAAGAAATATCATTAGAACAAACATGGTATCATATCTATCGGTAAGTGAATATATTGACTTCTTAAGAAGTCCCTGTAATTAGCCGTCAATCACAATGTGAAACGATCGGGCATTGTCGCTGCATTCTATGTTGCTTTTCTGGCTAATTCCCTTCTATCCTTGTTTTTTGGTTCATCCGGAGTAACCGCAACAGCTTCGAATCGAACTCGAACAGAGCTGTTGCTCAAGAACGTGGACAATCTTGATGAGAGGCAATTACAACTTGTCGCGAAGCTCGAGATGCTGCGAAGCGATCCGGAATCAGTGATTATCGAAGCTCGAGCGCTAGGTTTTTATCGGCATGATGAGAAAGTGATGCACATTCAAAATTTGGAGACGCCCAGAAGCATGTTAGAAACTGGCCGTGCGCTGTATATGAAATCGGCTGAACCTGAAAGACATAATTCACATAAAACAATCGCCATTATGGCAGGTTTGCTTGTGCTGTTTCTGTCCCTGACAAGTCGAAATCTCAGAAATGCTCATTCAGCGAAGTGATGAGAGTTTTCAACTACTAGCAGCCAATCTGCGGGCCGGAAGAATAGTGGCAATGGCATCGGATACAATCTATGGGTTTGTTGGAAAGGCGCCGGACACGAATTCACGGATTCACAGGATTAAGGCTAGTAAGCTCGATAAACCTCTACTTCAATTGATAAGAAGCGTTAACGTTCTCAAGAATCTTGGCGCTATCTTACCAGGTTCAGATATCCTGAATCTCTGGCCAGGCCCTTTTACTTTCATTTTCAAGATGATCTCCGGCAAGACGGCTTCCTTCAGAGTTCCCGAAGATGGATACACTCGGAGATTGATTAGTGAATTGGGATTCAATCTTTATTCCACGAGCGTCAATCGAAGCGGTGAGGCACCGATGAATGATCCAATGGAAATCGAACGCGCATTTGGTAGCATGATTTCTCTCGTGGAGGATTCAGGCATCTTTGCTAGCCGCAGACCGTCAACAGTAGTGGATGTAACTATGTGGCCCCACCGAATTGTTCGTCAGGGTAGCGCAGTCGTACCCAAAAGGTATCTGGGAATTTCCTAATTGGATAAGGAAGATACTGCCACCGGCAATCGTGAGGAGGGTGAGAAATTTATCATATGATTTAAGCCGAAGAGTTTTGAAACCCTGCTTCTCTAGATGGTTGACAGAGCCTTTTCCAAATCTTCGATTATATCTTCAATTTCTTCGATTCCTATTGATAGCCGAACCATATCCTGCTCAACGCCGGCGATAAGAAGTTCGTCTTCGCTAAGCTGAGAATGGGTTGTTGAGGCGGAGTGAATTGCCAGGCTCTTGGAATCTCCCACGTTCGCGACATGGCTAAAAAGTTCAAGGGATTCAATGAATTTTTTCCCAGCTCCCCGACCTCCCTTGAGGCCAAAGACAACCATTCCGCCAAATCCCCTCTTCAGATACCTTGATGCCGTCCGGTAATTGTCATTGTCTTTTTCCAGACCTGGATATCGAACCCATGCGACCTCGGGGCGTGACAACAGGAATTTTGCGACTCGATAAGCATTGCTGGAGTGTCTATCCATTCTAAGCGCCAGAGTTTCCAGCCCCTGGAGGAAAAACCACACATTGTCGGGGCTAAGACATGCGCCGAGATTTCTAAGCTGTACCAACCTCATCCTCAAAACAAAAGCTATTTCGGATAGGTCACCAAGATCGTGCGCATAGCGCAGGCCATGATATCCGATATCGGGTTCATTGAAGGTGGCGAATTTCGGATCTGTCCAGTCGAAGGTACCCGCGTCGATTACCGCGCCTCCAACGGCGGTTCCATGTCCTCCAATCCATTTCGTCAGTGAATGGATCACAATATCCGCACCGTGTTCAATTGAATTCAAAAGATATGGGGTGGTAAAAGTGGCATCTACAATCACCGGAACATGAACATCTTTTGCAACCTTGCTTATAGATTCAAGATCGGGCACTCGCAGAGAGGGGTTTCCAATAGTTTCGCAGTAAAAGGCCCTGGTTTTCTTGTTGGATGCGTTCTTCCAGGCGGAGATGTCGTGAGGGTCTACATACTTCACGTTGATGCCGAACTGAGGCAGTATGTTCTTGAATTGGGTGTAGGTGCCTCCATAGATTTCCGAGGACGATACTATTTCATCTCCCACTCTAGCTACATTGATAATGCTGTTGAATATTGCGGCCGTACCCGAGGATATGGCCAATGCTCCCTTTCCATCCTCGAGTTCCGCGAGCCTCATCTCCAATACATCTTGAGTTGGGTTATTGATCCTGGTGTAAATATGACCCAGTTCTTTCAACGCAAAGAGGTTTGCGGCATGCTCAGTGTCTCTGAAATTGTAAGAGACGGTTCGATTGATTGGGACAGCCCGCACGGAGTTCTTTTTGTCCCAACCTCCATGTATAGCTGTGGTTGCAAATTTCACTTGTTTTCATCCTCCTGGAATAACCATGTGCTAAGGTATCGCTCACCGGTATCGCAGCCGATTGTGACAATAATCTTACTCCTGTTTTCGCTTCTGGCTGCAATTTTCAATGCGGCTGCTACATTTCCACCAGCTGAAATACCTACGAAAATTCCCTCTTCTTTGGACAGTCGCCTCGCCACATCGGCAGATTCCTCCTCGTTAATCGTAAGCACCTCATTCACAAGTTCCAGATTTATAACCTTGGGAACAAAGCCCGCGCCAATACCCTGTATTCTATGGGGACCAGGTTCGCCGCCGGAGAGAACCGGAGAAGATTCAGGCTCCACTGCAATTGCCTCTAACCGTGGATTCTTCTTCTTCAAATATCTTGTTGCTCCCGTTATCGTTCCGCCCGTGCCAACACCGGCAACAAGGATATCCACTTTTCCATCTAAATCCTGCCAAATTTCAGGCCCCGTTGTTCTTTCGTGGAAATCAGGATTTGCCGGGTTGTCGAACTGCCTTAACCCGATGGCAGAAGGAGAATTCTCGATGAGTTCTGCCGCTCGCCGTATTGCACCCTTCATTCCCTCATGGGCGGGAGTTAGATGCAAAGTGGCTCCCAGGGCGCTCAGTATCCGACGCCGTTCCATGCTCATTGATTCCGGCATGGTAAGGGCAAGCCTATATCCCCTCTGCGCACAGATGAAGGCCAGAGCTATTCCCGTGTTTCCGCTTGTTGGTTCAACAATAAGAGTCTCAGGTCCTATTAAACCTCTTATCTCGGCATCTTGAATCATCCCGAGGCCTATACGATCTTTAACGCTACCCATCGGATTGAAGGATTCAAGTTTGAGATAGATTTCGGCACCGCCAGGCACGAGCACCCTGTTCAATCTTACAAGAGGTGTTTTACCTATTAGTTCGCTTATGTTGTTGGCAAGCATATTATCCTTCTTAAGAAATAGTTGTCCCAGAGTATAATTATTAGCTTTATCCTCATGCAATAGTAGCTAGATGATTATAGCGGCAGGTTGAGATTCTCAACAGAATTGGCCAGACTTGTTCGCATATTCAGATTTGCATGCCGCTTGATTTGGGAAATCTAAGTAAGGATTTCACTAGAATCATTCCCAACGCCCCTCCTGCGACTGGTTCTTCGCCAGGTTATCTTCTGCTGTATATCTGCCATGTACTGCTAATTAGGACTTCGACGCTGCTCCTTAGCGCTTTCCAACCGAATAGCCGTTTTGCCAGAGCTGAGCTCGCGATAAGTACTGCCGGATCTCCCAGGCGCCTTTGGCCAATGAAATGGGGGAAATCGACCCCTGTAATCTTAATTGCCTCCCTTACCATATGTGCAACGCTAATTCCCGATTCACTTCCCAAATTGACCTTGACGCTCAAGCCCCCTTTAACAAGGTAGTCGATGGCCAGCACATGCGCATCGGCTAAATCGCTGACGTGAACATAATCTCGCACACAGGTTCCATCCGGGGTATCATAGTCGTCACCATAAATGGTTACACCATCTCTCTTTCCGATTGCCGTTTCCATCAAGATAGGTAAGAGATTTTGAGGATTTTTCTCCGGTTCAATTATTCGCCCATCATATCCTGCGGCATTGAAATAGCGAAGCGAAACCGATCGAAATCCCTTCAATTTGCCGTACCAATCCAAGAGATTTTCAATTTCCGACTTTGTGAAACCATAAAAATTCCGAGGCTGTTTTGGGTGATTTTCATCGATAGGCAGCCGAATCGGCTCGCCGAAAATGGCGGCGCTAGAAGAGAAAACCAGCGGAGGAGAGTCGGTTTCCAGCATCGAATTAAGAAGATTTATAGTTCCACCAATGTTGTTTAGAGCGTAATCGTTCGGTTTTTCCATTGATTCTTCAACTGCTTTTAAAGCCGCCAGATGAACAACAGCATCCCAGCCGGCAGATAGAACTGAATCAAGGTGCCTCTTATCCATTATGTCGCATTCAATTATTCTGGCGCTCCCAGGACAGTTACTGCGGCTGCCGGAGCGGAAATTGTCGAGTATGGTAACTTCATCTCCTCTGTCTGCAAACGCATAACTCACATGGCTGCCTATGTAGCCAGCTCCACCCACAACCAGTATCTTCATCTGCACTCCTATTAATCGCGCCGCAAAGCGGCCCCCCGGAGCGCTCGCGGCAGGGTGTTATTATCAAATCGGCCAGAATATTTCACTAGCTTGAATTTGTAAGCTTCTAGGTGCTTGTGCAAGTGCTCTTCATTCGACATATTCACATTATGGAAGAGATACTCGAATATGATTTTAGCATTGAAACCCTTGGACCGTGCAAAAATCCGTCTCCAAAATTGCCCTCGGCCGAATCGGGTGAGACAATTGCCAACTTTGCCCGCGATGATGGCTACATCCTTCGCACGAATTCCGCAGAAGCGGCAACGATAGGAAGCGAATACGATCCCGCCTGGATGCTTGAGGAAGCCGGTCCCCGGGAGAGAATTTACTTTGCGCCAAGTCACTGCCACGCTGCCATAGTAACCTGCGGGGGACTTTGCCCGGGACTTAACGATGTGATTCGTGCGGTAACCAGAACTCTCTGGTATTTCTATGGGGTCAAAAGGATTAGCGGAATCAGTTATGGGTTTCGCGGCTTTCTCCCGAAATTCAAACTATCTCCCCGACAACTCGATCCGGATATAGTCGATGACATACACAATCTAGGTGGATCTTTTCTTGGATCATCAAGGGGCTATGGCGATGTGGAACCCATAGTCGATGCACTTGAGAGAATGAACATCAATGTTTTATTTACTATCGGCGGTGATGGCACCCAAAGAGCCAGCCTTGAGATAACAGAGGAAATCAAGAAGCGTGGTTTGAAGATATCCTGCGTGGGAATTCCCAAAACAATAGATAACGACATCATGTTCGTTCAGAAGTCTTTTGGTTTCGACACCGCGGTTGCAAAGGCAGTAGAAGCGGTTGGCGCGGCCCACATAGAAGCAAAAAGTGCCCCTGATGGCATCGGACTTGTGCAGGTAATGGGTAGGGATTCAGGCTTCATCGCTGCCCATACCACGTTATCAACCAGTGATGTGAATTTCTGTTTGATCCCCGAGGTTCCATTTGTCATCGAGGGCGAAAACGGACTACTTAGAAGTCTTGAGAAAAGGCTGGATAAACGCGGCCATGCCGTAATACTCGTTGCAGAAGGTGCCGGTCGGAATCTACTTGATTCGAAGGACAAAACTTATGGCATGATAGGTCCGCACCTAAAAGATGTAGTCAAAGAGTACTTGCCAAAAAGGGGCCGCGAGGCCAACATCCGATATATTGATCCAAGCTATATAATCCGTGCGACCCCCGCTGGCCCTGCCGATTCCCATTACTGCGCTCGCCTCGGAGCCAACGCCGTCCATGCCGCCATGACTGGTAGAACAGCCTGCATAATCGGCCAATGGAGCAATTCTTTGGTTCATGTGCCGATCCGGATGGCTACATACCAGCGGAAGAAAGTTGACAGCAAAGGTTCCCTGTGGCGAGATGTTCTCGAATCGACACGCCAGCCAATGCTTTGCTAAACTTTTGAACCTTATACCCAAGTTCAGGTTTTCCGATTAGTTTTTAGGGTTCGACTTTCCAAGTAGCTTCTTGGTGATTTCAAGGTTTCTCAGCTTCGAAGGCATGGCAAAAAATGGCTCGCATACCAAAGCACGCGAAACCGAACGCAAAATCATACTATCCCCAGAATGTCTGAATATACGCTCAACGCCTTGCTATCCCCCTTCCCCTCGAGCAGGGCCGTTGTCAAGGTTTTACCTAGCTGCACGCCTTCCTGATCGAAGGAATTGAGATTCCAGCAGAAGCCCTGAAACATAACCTTGTTCTCATAATGAGCAAGCAGGCCACCAAGAACCCGTGCATCAAGTCTTCGAGCTAAGAGGAGAGTGCTCGGCCTGCAGCCCTCGAAAGCCTTGTTAAGATTTTCATCTTTTTTGCCTTTGGCGAAGGCCACGATCTGCGCTGCAAGATTGGCATTAAGCTGTCTCTGATTGCTTGAGAAGTCAATACCTATCTTCTGCCCGCTCTGCTCCTTCAAGAAGCCGATAAACTGCAGCGGGACAACATCGGTTCCCTGATGGAGTAGCTGATAGAAGGAGTGCTGCCCATTGGTGCCCGACTCGCCAAAAATCACGGGGCCGGTTGAATAGGAAATTCTGTCTCCGAAGCGGTTGACACATTTGCCGTTGGATTCCATATCCAATTGCTGCAGATGAGATGGGAATCTGCACAGAGCCTGGCTATATGGCAGCACGGCAGAAGTCTGAAAACCTAGTACATTCCTGTAATAGACTCCGATTAAAGCATCCAGCATAGCCGCGTTATTTCGAATTTTTTTCTCGAGAGAGCGCTTATCCGCCTCATGAGCGCCGGCAAGTAGCTCTTCAAAGACATCCGCTCCGAAGGCAAGCGAGAGCAGCGTTCCGCCCACCGAGCTGGTTGAGGAATATCGGCCTCCGATATTGTCGTCGATGTAGAACGAGTTCACAACCGAATTCGAATCCGCCAGAGGACTGGTTTTGCTGGTTACCGCGATGAAATGCCTTGCCGGATCCAAGCCTCTAATCCGAGCTGATTTCATCCAATCGATAATCAAGTTCCTGTTGGCAAGCGTTTCAGGGGTAGTTCCGCTCTTGGATACCAGTATAAACAGGGTGCTTTCGAGATTGATTTTAGAGCATACGAGCGCGGCATCATCAGGATCCACATTGGAGATGAAATATGCCTGCATTTTTGGCCTGTAAATCCTCTCCAAGGCCAGATACAAGGCTCTGGGACCAAGATCGGAACCCCCGATGCCAATCTGAACGACGGTGTCAAATCGCTTTCCTGTCGAACCTATTATTTTGCCCGTGTGAATTTTCTCTGAGAACTCCTTTACCTTGGCGTTTTCTTGAGCATAGAAATCTCTTAGATTAATTCCCTTTTCAACTACATCTTTCCCGAGTTGTCCACGGGTAAGATGGTGGAGAACACGCCGCTTTTCTCCCGTGTTAACAATTTCTCCGTCAAGCAAGGCCCTGTATTTTCCAAGCAATTCCTGCTCATCGGCCAATTCCCCGAGGGCGTCTATGTGTGAGGAACTTAGAAGGGAGGCGCCGTAATAGAACGAAATGCCGGCGCCGGAGTCGGATTTCCACTTGGATGTTCTATCTTCAGATAGATTCTTATCCACCTGTCTATCCATATTCATCAATCGTAAGAAGCTCTTTGTTTCATCCAAATTTTTCCAGTTGAGTTTCATCTGCTCTTAATCTCCTCAATTTGTTAGTTCAGAACCAACCCCGCATTCTTTATCTTAGGCTTCTAGTTCTATCCGTTCGACAGGTATCTGGTAAAACTCTAGAATCCTGGCGTAATACAGGCAAGTCCGCTATGATATTTCCGATTGTAAACTAGATGAAGCAGAGATACCGCGCCCAAACCAAAGAACCTAGCACAGAGGAATGGCAAAATCCCGAGGTAATCGGAAGGAACAAATTACCGGGAAGATTTCAGCTTCTGCCCACTAATCCTGATGCCGAATACCCAAAGGAGAGTCCATGGGTTCTGTATCTGGATGGGAAGTGGGACTTCAAATTCCTGCCCAATCCATCTCTTGATCCAGAAAAAATCGATTGGCAGAGCATAGAGGTTCCGTCCAATTGGGAACTTCAAGGCTATGGAGTCCCTCAGTATCTGAACATAGAATACCCGTTGAACCACGATATCAAAAATCCACCCGCGATAGATCCAAAAGACAATCCCACCGGGTACTACCGGAAGGCATTTCAAATTCCCCCGGAATGGAAGGAACGACTGCCGTATGTAACAGTGCGCTTTGAGGGCATACGTTCGGCCGCCTGGGTTTGGGTAAATGGAAAGGAGGTGGGCTATACTCAGAACACCTACTCCCCGGCGGAATTCACTGTCGGACCCTACCTGAAGATGGGAAGCAATCAGATAATTGTCAAGGTTATAAAAAACTGCGCCGGAACCTATCTCGAAGATCAGGATATGTGGCGCTTGAGCGGAATCATCAGATCTGTGAGCCTGATTGCATTTCCTGATGGCGGCATTTTTGACATCTTCGCACGCTGCAGTTTCGATAGTGATTTCGTCAATGCTGATTTGGCGGTGACAGTAACCTTGGATGCGCTACGATCCGAAGATTCCGGGAAGAGCTTTGTTCACTGGTATCTCTACGAATCCGAAGGCATAGTCGCATCCTCCTCCTTCACCCCCTTAAGGCGTCAACCTGGCAGAAGAACAGTTATCGAAACTTCGATTGGAGTGAGAAAACCCAGGAAATGGAGCGCTGAGGAACCAAACCTCTACACACTTGTATGCGAACTTCGCGAAGAGGATGGACGAATTCTGGATACTCGCTCGATGGCATGGGGATTTCGTCAGGTGGATATTGATTCTAGCACGGGGCTTGGCGTTATGAAGGTGAATGGAAGGCCCGTGAAGTTCTATGGCGTGAACAGACATGATTTTCATCCCCGATTCGGCCAGGCCGTACCGCGAGAAGTAATCGAGTCCGATTTGCTGCTTATGAAAAAAAACAATATCAACGCCATCCGATGCAGCCACTATCCCAACCAAGAGGCCTTATATGAAACAGCCGATCGCCTTGGACTCTATGTAATTGACGAGGCCAATATGGAAAGTCACGGACTTAGACATGTACTGCCCGCTTCCAGGCCGATTTGGCGTGAAAACTGCACCGATAGAATGGAGAGGATGGTGCTCAGTCATCGTAATCATCCCTGTGTAATCATGTGGTCTTTGGGAAACGAGGCCGGCCAGGGAAGAAACCTCCGGGAGATGAAGAAATCTGCCCTGGCATTGGATAGAACCCGCCCCATACACTACGAGGGCGATCATAAATTGAACTGCTCTGATGTTTTCAGTCTGATGTATCCCAGCGTGCGAGTGGTGAAAAGCGTGGGAAAGCTCAGGATGTTTAAAGCGGTTGACGGTGAGAAGGGACATCCCTTTGGACATCTGTTTTGGCCGCGCAGGTATCGGAAAAGGCCGTTTATTCTCTGTGAATTCGCTCATGCGATGGGCAATGGCCTTGGAAATTTCTTGGAATATATGAGGGAAATCGATCGTTTCCCCAATATCGCGGGCGCCTTCATATGGGACTTTGCGGACCAGGCGCTCTACCGCGAATCGGATGAAGAGAGTAAATATCTGGCCTATGGCGGAGATTTTGGAGATTTCCCCCACGATGGGATATTCTGTGCAGACGGGATACTTAGCGCTGATAGAAAGGCCAAGCCAATGCTTGAAGAGGTGAAGACTCTATATGCCCCGGTTTCGATTTATCCCGCGGATATTGAACGGGGCATGGTTATGCTACGCAACAAACATGCCCACAAGAATTTCAGTGACTACCAGATAGATTGGGTGCTAGAACGCGATGGCATTGTAGTGGGCGAAGGCAGCTTGAGAAAGCCCGATTTAGGCCCTGGCGAGGCGAAAAGAGTAAACCTTTTTAGAAGCATCGCGGAGTATCCGAGTGAGGGCGAGGGCTATCTGAGCTTTTTTGTCCGTCTTCTCAGGGAGAAAAGCTGGGCGCCGGCGGGGCACTTGGTGGCCAGATTGCAGCTTCCAGTGCCGAAGCCCCGAGGCGATATCGCTGTTTCAGATTTGATATTCGGACATCTGAAGGTTGAAAACCCCGGGAAATCCGATAGGTCTGCTGTGGAGATTCAGCAATCCAATCGAGTTCGCTGGCGCTATGAGCGGCAGGGCGAAAGATTCTTAATCGCGGGCGGTAGGCTTGGCGCCATGATCAATCTGAAGGATGGC
>Ga0126335_1000288_pt1 | contig 23677 bp, 16 predicted proteins | sample OlaspJWI45metaG_FD_108409 | JGI IMG/M metagenome (GOLD analysis project Ga0126335, IMG submission 108409) | Marine gutless worms symbiont microbial communities from Oahu, Hawaii - Olavius sp. 1 OAHU.JWI-45 metaG | ecosystem: Host-associated > Annelida > Digestive system > Unclassified | place... | reverse complement strand
TCCCACTCGACACTTTATAGGTCATTTCGGGGACGATTTTTACAGGCCAGATGACCCAACCAACAGCGTCAAAGCACTGAAGGAAGCCAGTTGGCCACCGAGATAGGCTTCAGTCCCACCAGAGTGACCAGAGCCACTCCACTGTGTTAAAAAAATGAACTAGGCTAACTCTAGGCAACCGCCTATTGGCTAATGACAGCATAAGGGTCCCAGTGTGACAAAAACACAATCTGCAGGACATACAAGCTGCATAGAACATCGTGCAACAAGAGTATTGTACTGTGCTATAGTAACTAAAGCAGCTGTGTTAATGTTACCTCTTTTACGCCAGACCATCATCAGTAATCAGATGAGGCCGCGGAGGTTGAGGGATGCTTGGTTTAGTCGCCTTTTACGACATCCGGCCAGGAGACAGAGTGGGTCTATTCTAAGCCCCGGAACCCACACGGGGTCCGCAGCAGTTATTGGTCTCATTAGTGCATGTGGCCAGAGCGTGGACGGCGCATATTGATGAACGTGACGGTCCCACTAGTATGGCAATTAACTGTCACAGCATAACGGCATATTTTTCAGACCAGTCTAGGTTGACTTCGCAAAGTTTGAGTTTTTTTGCCACTGCGATAATTCTTTGACAGCGATAATTTTTTAAATAACAAGTAATTCTTTAACTTGTTAACACATTCGTTGATGCACTAATTCAACAGCCCTAGTTTAAATTCACTAAAATGTGAAATTATTTCAACCACTTTTTGCTTCATAAACTGTGTCTTTACCGTCAGGATCACAGCCGTTCCGTTTGTGTACAAAGTACAGACGTAAACAGGCAAGTGTGATTTGGCATTCATCAAAACTGACTGCTGCATACACCGTAGCCATAAAACAGTAAAAATATGCCGCAAGATTTAATGCCTTCAAACTTCTACTTGATACCGGCTACATCACACATGTAATTTAAAAGAAACAAAACAATATCTGCACAAAAATTTAGGCCCAACACTTGGCATAAAGACGTATATCGATGATGACATTAACAACGGATGCTAGTAAAACTTTAAATAGCATTTCAATAAAAATTGCGGCAACAAACTCAACACATCCAATGAAAAGTAAATAACAATAAACATTAATCACTATGCAGTTGTGTGATAGCCACGCAATAAACCACAGTTAGTTAACTTAACACTTGATTTCTCTACCCAGAGCTGCACAGTAATAACTACTGCACACTGTGCAGACACTTGCGGTAATAAGTGAAAAATGACTAGCAAGCACTGTTACCGTCAGACATTCAACATATAGTCATAGACATTTGCAATATTTCTATTCAACATTGTGCTGTGCAAGTTTGACATTACTAACAAAAAAATACAAAAAAACATGTTAATGACAACAATGTTTTATTTCAGTTATGTAGGACAATTTCAAATGTGACAGTGAAAAACGTCTTATGTGTTATAAGAGAAGTTCAGCATCACAATGGACAATATGTGGCAATAATATACTGTTGAGATGCAACATTTCACAAGTGTGAATGATGTTGCTTGTAGTCCCATTAGCAAAACATGCTAAAATACTTAGAATCAGCTGCACATAGCCAGAAGGTTGTGTCACCAGAAGCAAGTTATTCTGTCACAGAAACAAGTCTCTTAGCCACCTTTTCCAGCTCACTGTTTACGTACTCTGCAGTATTTCCAGCAATCATAAATGCTGCAAAAAACAAACAGCACTCAAGTTGCAATAGAGTCATATAAAAATCACAATGCATATCCTGCACACAAAGTAAAACAATTGGCCAGTCATTTAGTGAATGTTGCACCGAATGACCTCACACAGTGAAGCAGTCTCAAGTCGGCTTCACCGTGTGGGGTCATTCGGTGCATTCATGACAGACAGACAGACTGATGGACAGACATGACACAACGGTAACAACAGTCTGCATCTTATGCATTCGATGCAGCCTAAAAACTAAAACTGTGCTTACACAACGAACTCTTGTCATCTTTCAAAGTGAACACAATTTTTCTTCTTTGCAGCCAGTTCATCATATTCATCGTCAGCACGCTCGTCATCTGTCAGTTATTTGCTCATCCACTTCATGCTCAAAAAACTCAATTGTTCTGCAAATCCACCCACTGCAAACTACTACTACCTCATCCACTGTCAAGTCTTGGAGACCTCTTTCATTCATGTTTTCAAAAAAACTTTCTTCATTCTTTTATCTGCAGGTTAAGCATCTGTGTAAGCATGTATCATATCGTAATCTCTATTAACAGCATATAGGTCAATCACAAAATGTTCTCTTATGTAAACTCACCAGATTGCAAAACTGACAACACAAGAGAACAAGCCAATCACAACAGTGCATGAGTAAAGGCTAACGTCCCACTGACACATTACATTTCATTTTTGGGGACGATTTTTACAGGCCAGATGACCCAACAAACAGTGTCAAGGCTCTGAAGAAAGCCAGTTGGCTGCTGAGATAGGCTTCAATCCCACCAGAACCACTTCACTGCCTTACAATATAAAACAAGGCAACCAACTCTAGGCTATTCACAGCATAAGGGTCCCTTAGACTTAGATCCTGCTGCAGTTCCGCCGTGATCTCAAGACAGCACTGTTTCAGTCATCGTACTCTTCACCATAGTGTCGAGCTGTGTGACAGACTGTAACTTAATACTGTAAGGTGCCCCTGTAATGGACTTTTTTCGTGAAGTGTCACCGTAAACTTCACACTGACATTACATTACATTACATTCCTGCCGGAGTATTGGGTGGCGAGGCTTTTCCACCGACTCCAATTACTGGCCACTCTGCGATCACTACTCCAGCTGACTCATCTGCAAACCTTCCTGGAATGTCTGTCACCAGGTCTTACTTGGACGTCCTCTTCTTCTCTTGCCTCATCAGGTACCCACTACATAGCCACACTTGCTAATCTATCTGATGGTAGCCTGCCAGTGTTGTTCTATCCCAACTGACAATGTCTTTGTTTTTCACAACTGATGCACACTGCAGACCCAACTTTGTTGTCTGCTCGTGTAGTCATGTTGTCACGTCCCGGAGACTACTGCACGCATCAATGAGTAAGGCAATGTCATCTGCAAAGTCTAAATCTGTCGACCTGTGCATCAAAAACAAAATCTGCTGAATGGCTGGACCTGTAACCTGCCTAGAACATCGTACAACAACAAACTGTTGCACAATACTATAATAACAAGAGCAGCTATGTTAATATTCCTTCCTTACTCCAGACGACACCACTGATCAGATGAGGCTGCGGAGGTGAGGGGAGCACAATCACCACAGATAATGATGTAATGGCACTCACAAAATGACAGTCTATGTAAATTTTCAATTTAATCACGATACAAAGCAAAAATCTACTCAACATTAGTGCTTACTGAGATGTTCGCGAACAAGCTGGTCAAGAGCTTGACAGAGTGAGTACTGGCCAACTTGTCCTGTAGCTATGCACTGGCCAATCTCATCAGCTATGGAACTGATCACTTTCATCAGCTGATCTGTCAGTCAACAATCATAAACCTCACTATAACGCTGTTGCATTACCAAAACATTGCAGTTTTATTCATATCTGCAACATCTGCTGTATAGCTGGTAGTAAGTTTTAACTGCAAATCAAAGCAAATCAAATCAATTTATTTGCAGCCTCACATAGCCATTAGGTCATTTACAATGTACATTTTCACAGACTGTAGGTTGCCACAGGGCACAAAGCTACTTACATGACACCTCATTCTAACATAACATGCAAAAATAGCTCCATTAAAACATACATAAAACTAATATCTAGGTGGCATCACATTAAGCGAGACTGGTGTGCTGGCTATGGCTGATGGGAAGCAGATGGATTGACGCATAAATTAATGACTACATTGCTGTCATACTACAAGTATACTGCTTCATCCTAGCTCACTTACAGCATAATGCAAATAAGTTTTGATTCTAAAAGCACCTGTTTAACAAAAGACTTCGCAGTAAAGCAACATGCCAGTTCAAAGCCATAATTATGTAAAAAACAATCATAAAACAAAATAGTAAAAATCTCCAGTACATCAAGGTTATCATGCTCTATTTATCAAACCAAATTAAATGAATTTCAAAGATAGCATTAACAAATTTCGAGTACCGGTACCATTCAAGTAAGCAAATAACACCAAAATGCATGATTACAGACACATTTGCATATGTATATGTCAAAAATACCGAGATAAGTTAACTATGAACTGGCAAATGAGCTTGTGAACTGCTTTGAATATGTTCAAGGATCCTAAAACATCAATAAAAAATCCAGGACAGTCAAGGCTTCATGGGAATTCTGACATATATCTATACAAATTTACCATGTTCTTGTTTCAGTCCATGAAGTTTTATTTTGTTTGCTGCATGCAGTGCTTTCTTCTTAAGTCGACAGATTCTTGATGCCAGCTGATTTTTCCGCTGACTTGCCGAGCCGTGGCTTGAAGAGGCACCGGCTGATTCCATACTGACTGACTTAAACTCTGCCTCCAGGTGCCATATATGGCTGCCAATCGCAAGCAGCTTTTGTGGGTCGGGTCGAGGGTCATTGCCATCTCCCTGTCTTGCCTTACCACTGTGTGAGAGCCTGTATGGCAAATTACTACTAAATACAGGATCAGCGAAGTCCGGTACAACATGAGAGTCTTCAGTATTTACGGCACTACAGAGTCGCTGAGCCTTGGGTCCTCTCGACTGAGAATTGTACTGCCAGAAGTACGGCTTGACTCGAGTTCCATCCGATAGGAATTTCTGTGCAAATCTAGCCAGTTCTTCACTGCTTTGACCTGTAAAATTTACAGAACATACAACACAGACATAACTGTTATACATATAAAGTGTAGAGTACATGAAACATATATAGTACGTTATCACTCTTACGCAACTACTTGTCATGCAATAAGCAGAGCTTAAGCATGATCATTAAATTATAAGCTCCAGGATTATTTTTCACACAAAACAACATATTTGTGGAACTGCCCTACTATAAACTCCAAGAAACTGCATAATCTCAGCATTTTTCCTGTACATCTATATAGAGTACCTAGAAAAAATCAAGACCAAAATGAAGCAGTCAATTAGTGTTCATATCGATTAGGCCATATCCCGATATCGATCACGGATGTGCCCACTTTACGATATCATGGCTCAGAGATATTGTACAATATCATACAGACGACCCGGCACAGATCGCATTCACAGAAACACTGAAGCATACACACACGCGCTGCCATGGCATTCAACAAACAATGCAGATCAGCGAAAATAATCAGGTCATTTGATGGTGAGAAGGCACAACCAGTCAGTGGCAGGATGCTGCTGTGGCGGCCAACGCCCTCCCTTCGCCTATGCCTAACACCCAAACCACCCAGGCATCTGCACCACGCGGGCGCCGAGAATGGAACAACTTTGTCGGTGGTTTCTTATTCCTCACCGGTATCTGTGTGGTCGTCTGACAGTCTACATCAGTCACACAGGTGTCCAGACTACAGGACAGGTGTGTGGACTGTGGTTGCTCAATTTTGCTGATCCACAGACTGACGTCAGCCCATTTTCGTTGTTGAGAATTTTATCTTTGTACGAATGCTAAAAGTTTCTAAAAAGCTAAAATTAATTTGGATCCTTTGACAGCAAGTAGCAATATATCACAGGGTCGTTATCTGTCAGTGTTTCTCAAGTAATAACTAATATCTTAACAAGTATCAAGTACTTGGCCTGTCAATAATGAACTGCATCTGCAGATGCACACTGATTGGAGACCCATGCAAAATCTTGCGAATGCATATGCGCATTGTTGATGAAATTTGTGGACTGATGTGGACTCAAAATTTCAGGACCTGCACACCTCCACTGCAAGTGGTGCACACCCCTAGCAGCTGACCACCCAGAATGACCACCCAGCTACATCTGCCCTCGCGCATTTGGCGCTAAGCAGAGCTGATATCACTTGTAACCTTGTTGTCTCCCGGTCTCCCACCGCACGCCACCCATGGAGATGCTTTTCCCATGATCTAGCACGTGGCACCGGTACTGATATTGATCTAGCTCACTGTTAACACTTTACAGTCTTTACTAGAAAACAAATTGCTTCACCCTTTCACAACGTGCATTCCAAGAATCAATAATAAAGACGTGTGTCGCAATGCCTGGGCACTCTGTGGTGCTGCTGCATAGATACTACAATGTAGATATCACTATATCGCCGCGATATGAAACGCCACGATATATCGACTAGCTCCAAGGCCTACGTTATGAACACTACAGTCAATGTTTCTGGCAAAACTGCTGCTGCGTAATGACATAAAATACCATAAGCAGAGGACTGGCTGTCAACATCACTGATGCATGACTCTCTGGACTCGCTGGATATTCGCCGTTTCCGCCTTGTATGTGTACGACTTGTGCATGGTACTGCAGTACATACAGAAGCTAACAAATCAGAAACAGCAACATCATCACCAAATACTGACGACTGTGTGTACACAGAAATGCTGTTCCCAGCCAAAAAGAAGTAACATCCACACTCCCCAGCTGCAGAAGCTCAGGGAGCAACATTCAATTTGGGAAAGCGGTAGCTGCTGATGATCACAAATTCAATAAACACTGACCTAGTACAGATCTGTACTTAACACCGAAATACGCTAAGTAGAGGGCAAAACTTGTAGGAAGGAGGTTGGAATTTATGCTGCAGTATAGCACATAAACTATTTAATCATATTCCCAATCTGAATACAAGCTATGCAGTTGCAGTTGATCACAGTCCCTAGGCAGTTACCCTAGGTTAACCCCAACAGGCCAACGGTTACTATCCCACTATAGTTGCCATTTCAGCGCAACATTTCTGACCAGTACCCAGTCACACAATTTGGCGACCAAATTCACGTGAGTAACTGCCACAAGTCATTGCATGAAAATGGTACTGCCTGCAATTAAACCTGCGAACTTTTTGATTTGCTATGCCACATCATTAATGTCAGGCAGCGTAATCCTCCATGAGCATAGCCATTCCACAACATAGTGCCAGCAGAAAGTTTCTGTGCAATTATCCAGGTAGATCAAGCCACACTGTTCATAAAACAACCTGTAACCAATTAACTGAGGCGGGGATCAATGAATAAGGGAGTTCCCATATCATTCACCACACTGTTACTGAACTAAAGCAAAGCAAAAGAAAATGAACGCAGAGTATACCTGCAACACATTGTGATGAACACTTTCCGACATTTTCAGACACATCAACTGGTTCAGTCTTGCAAACTGCAGAACTCGCTGACAATGCTCCGCTGGCAACAGTTTCCTCAGCTAGGAGCTCGTTGTCTACAGACTGGAATACAGAAGAAGAAGCACCGAAACAGTTCTCAGTCACAGCAGCATCAGCAGCCGGCGGAACATCTACTTTAAAATCTTGCCACTCGCTACTGGCAAATAATGCTTCAAGTGAGGAATCAACAGAAATGTCAATTGGATGAGTATTACTGATGTTGCCGAACCACTCCTCAGTGAGTGAAGATTGGCGGCTCAGTAGCTGGACTTCCTGTGCTGCTGCTGAACTGCACTCAGCCTCAGCCAACAGTGCCTTGTTTGTGTCAATGCTGAACTCCAGCGGCGTAGCTTTATTACCTTCATACATCGCTTGATTGTACAGATCTACCGACTGCAAAAAATCCACGTTGTGTAGTGGTGAACTAAAGTCTGAATAGTTTTCGTTAAGCTTCTGTGGTGAAAGTGTTGACAAATAGGACAGAAAGTCCTCGGAAATGAACTCCAAACTCTGATCTTTAACACTGTTATCTGAAATCATTTCTTTATGTCCTACGACAACAGATACCAAACAACATCAGTTACAACAACAAATACAATACCCAAATCAATAAGTAAGCAAATAAAATGAAAACTGTTCAGTGACACTGCAAGGGGCCACTCACACGCTGAGGGGGGAGCGGGGTAGTTCACCTGTTTGTTATGTCACACTCGCAAAATTTTACTAACTTACATATAACTTTTTACCATGCTGAATAATCTCAGCTGTGAGTATTCTGCTACTCGATACTTCAGTGGTAATGAAAGCCACCCTGGTCTACAGTTTCACTGATTGTAGGGCATGCTTTCTTGCCAGATGACATATGCAGTACTGGTTTTGCAGTGGCTACCGTTACAGCCATTCTCAGCCAGTGTAGATTGATGTAACTGTTACTGTTACTATGCTGTCCGAGAAACATGACACAACGCAGTTGTCAACTACAGCTAGCTGCCACATCAATCAGACAACAGTACAGTACAGTGGACTTTACAGAGATGATCACAACCATACGGCAGCATGAACACTGGGCCATCCAGCTGCAGCAGCCAAGACTGCCAAATAGGCCAGAATTCTCGGCTGACCACTGTAACTTTACAGCCGGCAGACATGCACTGTCAGTCATAAGCATGTCTCGTCACTTCTCATCACCCTGGACAGATGACTAATATTCATCAACACTGAACACAGATGATTGTATGGTAATTATTGATGTATGATAATTAATATCACTAAATCGACAGAGGGGTGAAAGTCAAAGAGAGAAGAATCAAGAAGAGCGTGGCATAATTTTTGAATGGCCCCAAGTATCTGAAAAAAACTAGATCTAGACACTTTACTTGCTGGTGTGTTATAAAATAACAAAAATACATTTCCAAACTTACAGAGCTGAATCTTTTGTTTCTTGGCCCCCTTAGTTCAATCTGAAAAAAATAGTCTGCTGGATTGAACTGTTCACACTAAGTCAAGTAATATCAAAAAACGCATTACCAGTGAGTGTGACAACTGGTGTTATCTCAACAGCTTGATTTGCTTATAATGCTGACAACTGACTACGTGTCATTGTCACTGCATGAAAAACTGCACGTCACTGTACTTATTCACATGGGCGAAACATCCAGAATATTTTGGGACTTAATCATGCTCATGTCACTCATATATGTTTAAAAACACCGTAAATCATACAATTCTAGTAGTTTAAATAACACGCTTTACCACAGATGAATCTGTAAGTACAACAACTGTTCATACGTACGGCCATTAAACAAATGATTCCACAATAATCACGCAATACAACACATCAGCATGCCATCTTGTTTACATCACGTGACCAGTACATGTGATCATGAATGTACACATCAAGTAAGTAGCAAGATATGCGAATAAATAAGTAAGAAAGTTTAAAAGCTTGCGATTAATTTCAACACAATACAAACAAGTGAAATAACGACGGTTCAAACCCCCCATAATGCAGTTGTTTTATCTTTATATTTTGCTTCTTTTTCTGCTTCTTTACTGCCTTGATCTGCACGGTAACTTCATTTGTTGAATGGGTCAATGGCAATAAAAACCATAGTGCATAGATTAGGGTTAAAACTTCTGGAAAATACATCGGAAGTAAGTATTTTGTAAAATGTCATAGCTTTCTGACAGTGCTGCCGATAAATTGAAAAAGTGCATCTTTAAAAATAAGCCTGTCTGTCTTCTTGATGTTGTATTGATTTGCGCGTTTATTTGTTCTTTGACTTGATTTTATCTACCGAGGTCGCCCTATCATTTTTGTTAGGTTTTTGTTGTACGGCATCTTCTTTTAGGTGTTCTGCTCTTGGGTAGGTCCAACGACGCCAATTCTTTTTTCCAATGCCGAATATCTTCGCTAGAGCATGTGAGAGCAGCGGGAGCGGCAGATTTTCCGCTCCACGCTCAAACCTATTTTTGCAACTCCCGCTCTCAGCTCTGTTTCTCGCTCCGCGACCTCCAGCTCCCGCTCCAGTGATTATTTTTACATCCGCTCATCGCTCCGCTCCCGTCCATTAGGTTTTCGGCCCGCTCCGCTCCTGCTCCAATGTTTCAAGTAGCAAACCAGGGTATGTCTCAAAAAGTAAACTGATATTTAGCCGACCGTATAGGTAAGGCCAATGCCATATTTAATCCATCCATGCTGCGTCTGTAACAAGCGTGATCTGTGGCGAAACGGCTGAACCGATCGAGCTGATTTTGGTATATTAGTTACTTAGTGTTAGGTGGGCACCCTAATCCAATCGCCTCAAAATCGGGAAATTTAGGAAAGTGGTGTTTACTCACAGTGGACCATATATGCAGCCTGCACGGATTCAACCATTTTTTAAATTTTTTAGTCAGCGTCCGCCACCTCCACGCCCGTTACATAGGCATCGCAATTGCCCCCAAATAAGGGCTACTTTTGGGGAGGGATGCTAAATGCAGTTAGGCTTTCTATGTTTTGCCGAGTGTCTGTGGTGTAGTAACAGTGCCAGTGAGTGAGACGTCTTGCGCAACGAACCGTGACGACTGGCTGTCCAGTGAGAGACGCGTGCTCAGTCGCAGTTTATGCGACGGTTGCGCGTGACATTTTGGTCCTTGTCTATGAACGTGGGATCCATTGCATCACATTCACACAGCCTACGGTCGGCCATCCAAGGACCTGCTAGGCTCTCTTGTCATTCAACATGCCGGTCGGTGTTCATAAGCCAAATTTCACAGGTTTTTGCATGTCATGATATCAAAAGTTCACAACCTGATCATTAGAAATCGTTTGAATCCGTACTGCCGTTGTGTTATTTATCATTCAGTACCGAGTAGTAGTAGAACAGAGTTGCAGCCACGATTTCCGGAAGAGACAGACATAAATCCACAATAATGCTCCCTAACCACGACCTTCTGGTAGCTCACGATGACGTGTTAATTCTGTCTTTTCTGTAAGAGCTCAGCCGACGCTAGATATTGCGAGTGCCGTTCGAAATGCGACAGCGAAGAGAACGTGGCAGTAAAATACGATCACATATTTGCGTTATGAAGTTATCGGGACCTACAGTGTCCGGCGTGGGCCCATCAAACCGCGGACTAAGCAGTCTACGACAGCAGCTTATACGTGTACTATTGATAGGGTCTCAACTGGCTATAAATTTTTTTTACAAGCGTTTATCTTGAGCGAAATTTGAGCAGCCGATTTAGTCCGCTCACCGCTCCGCCCGCGTTCACTCCATTTTCGGTTTGCTCCGCTCCGTTTTCCGCTCCGATCCCGCTTCGCTCACATGCTCTGATCTTCGCTTCGGTACGATCGGTTGTTGCATTCTATTTCCTTACCTTCTCTTAATAATAATAATAAACAGATATGTGTAGCGCCATAAGGGCGTAACTTCAGAGGCGCTTCTAATTTTCTTCAATTTGAACAAATTTTATGTTGCATTTTTCTGTTTCAGTTTAATAGTCATGTTCGTATAATAGGTTTATTACTTTAGTTGGTGACTCGGCACTCTCGGATGAACCACACTCCAGCAAGAGAAGCCTGCGTCCACAGTGTTTGCGTACGTACTTCGGTATTTTACTTACTATCTATTCAGTGCGTGTACGGACGGACCATGGGACGGACGGATGTGGGAGAGTGATTTGTGAAGTCATAAAATTTTGTTTTGTTAGCGTATTGTTCTCTAAATGGTTTTTTGTTTCTGCGTGCGACCGTGTTAATAATAGGTTAGAAGTCTTAATTATTCAGAAATTGCATTATTACCACACAGTATGTTTACAGAGTAGTTATATAACGATTTAAGCTTTGTGCAGTCGGTCGGATTGTCCGGCCATGTCTGTGGTGTAAATTGTTGTGTCTGTAGGTATCTTTTTTGTCGTAAAATTTTGTATGCATTTTAAACACTCTGCATCATTCAGCCAGTTTGTAGCTTCGTGTTAATTGTGTGAATAGATGTTGTTTTGATTTTTGTCAGCTACCCTGCTGCACTGCTGACCAGAATGGATCAGCAAGTGGATTATCAGGACTCGCTGATGGACACAGAGAGTTTGGATGCCAATGACGACAGTTCTGTACATTCGCCAGCTTCTGCGTCGTCATCCAGTTATTGTTATCCTCTCAGTGTTGATGGTGCTGCATCGGGGTTCGGTAGCAGTAAATCGGGGAGGAAGACCAAAGAAGACAAAGTGTGTGGTGTATGTGGCGACAGAGCACTTGGATACAATTTCGATGCAATTTCGTGCGAGTCCTGCAAAGCTTTCTTTCGGCGCAATGCATACAAAGGCGTGGTATATATATTGTATATTTTGTGTTGACACGGAGCTATATCTGTTACTGGTAATATCTTCTTCATGGCGCTTTCGTAGACCACGTGACCTAGGTCGTGTGACCAGTGACATATCACTGAACTTGCCTTGAGGTAGTAGATGGCAATTACTAGAGGCAGGCAAATTGCTGTCAGAATCATGTTATCTCTTTTAGTAAGGGAGTTATTACCAAATATAGGTTTTGCAAGGTAAAAACCTGTCCAGGGTGGTGAGGGTACTATAAACTGGTGTCATTTCTGGTCGGTTTTCACAGAAAACCCGTTTCAGTTTCGATTTAAAAACCGTTATCAGCCCATCCATGTCCAACTTCAATAACAGTGTATCATTAATTTCTGTGTATTTTACATGTTATGTGTATACAGTATTAGTATTTGATGTAGATGTGAAGGTGTGGAGTTAGCATTGCATTTGTATTTGTTGATAGGATTACTTTAAGTGCCCATATGATGAACGCTGTCGAATGGACACCTCCAATCGGCGGTTTTGCAAACGGTGTCGACTAAAGAAGTGTTTTGAGATCGGCATGCGGAAAGAGTATATCCTTACAGATGAAGAGAAGCAAAGGAAGCGGCAGAAGATCGAAGAAAATCGCATTCGCAAAACGTCCATTACATCTGAAGAAGCCATCGCAAGTGCAGTGTTAGTATAAGAAGATTGCACTTGTTTGTGTCAGTCATTTGAGTGATAATTGAGTAATTTGTCAATGTTGCTGGCTGGATTTTTATCACGTGCCATATAGCAACTTTGCTATTTTAGCTTACAACATTAGGTTATTCAGTAACTTTTGGCAAGTGATATGTGTTGCCACTCAACAAGCAGTATGATTTAATACTGCAATTCTGTTTCCTTTCAGCTGGTAGGTAGCTTGGAAGACAGTAGTGACTACCAGGTTTTTGACTAACAGAAGCTGCACACATACTGCATAGAAATTGGAATAAGCTCTTGCTCAACATTTGTATCGAGTATAGGGATAACAGTTTGGCAAGTGAAACAGATTACCTGAACATCAGGTGTTTTAGGCAGCATTGAATGCTCCATACTTGGGCTCCTGGGGTGCAGGAATAGAGCCTCTCTGTTTCCTGGCTGGATGTCGTAAAAGGTGACTAAACCAGCCCCTCTCAATCTACATAGTATGTAGTCTCATCTGATTAGTGATGATGGTCTCAAATTTGGAGGAATATTAACTGAGCTGCTCTTGTTACTGTTGTATTGTGCAACATTTTCTTGTTGCATGATGTCCTAGACAGCTCACTGGTCCAGCAGATCGGGTTTTTGTCACAATGAGACCCTTACACTGTTCTTAGCTTGGAGGCATGGTGGAGTGATTGTGGTGGAATTGAAGCCTATCTAAATGGCTAACTGGCCTCCTGCAGTGCTTGGACACTGTTGGTTTGGTCATCTGGCCTATAAAAAATAATCCCAGAAATGACCTATAACATGTCGAGTGGGACGTTAAGCCTCTACTCACCCCCACTTGGAATGCATGTGATGTGGACTATTGCAATCAATGATTCCGGCATATGTCTGTTTGTCATGCAGCTTTGCTGTGCAAAAATGGCTGAATGCATTGAGGTCCAGGTTGGGGTGAAGATTTTTGAGGGCCCAGAGAACGCTGTATTAGACTGGACTTGCACAGTGAGGGAACGTCGCCCATTGTACAGCACAGGATTGGCTGACCAGATTTCGATCCTGTCTGTGCTGGAGATTCATGGCGACCCAAGGCACATTAAATTTTATGGGGTCCTGATCCCCGCATGTTGAGGGATTCAGTGTGGCCAAGTTACCTCGGTTACTTGTTCCGAACTTGCATTGTGATTGAAGGCAAGTGTTGGTTGTTGGTACAGGCCATGTGGAGAAAGCAGTAAAATTGGCGAGGTTTCATCTCAAACTGTAGCAATGTCGACAGCCGAGTCAGAGGCCATAAATGAGTTGCTTGTAGCCTATCGCAAATCACTTGAGATACAGATGGATAAAGATGTGCCGCGGGATAGGGCCAACCTGAAAGACCTCGTCAACATTGCGGAGCTTAGTGTACGGCGGGTCATTGCCATGGCTAAGCAGGTTGGTTCAGCTGTCGTCGCATTTTACAGTTTCTCCATCACGTCAAACAAGTTTTGTTCATCAGTTAACTAAGTTTAATGATTTGACATTGCATGTTGTGTGATGCTCACATTGCACTAAACTAGGTGTGGTTTTAGTTTGTTATTGGAATGTTTATTCACGTCTTTATTATTATTCGTCAGCCAGTTGCACAGCTAACATTATTTGGTGTTTAATCCTCGATTAAAAACTTGCTCAAACAACTGATGATTGTGTAGTACAGTAATTGTCGCAACAATGCATCAGTCAGCCCACTACTCACATCCGTTATGTTTTATTAAGTTTTATCAAGTTTGCTCAAAAATCAGTCAAACAAGGTATCATCCCCGATGGGACGGAATGATAGCAGGCCCGCGAGCCCCCAAAGTTTGGATCGTGAAATGCCAGTGGCTTATATTCTGGCAGACAATAGTCGGAACCATATTTCCAGTTGTGAATCTGATGGCATATTCTGAACCAGGAATCCTGATTTTCTATTCGAGTTTAATAGTAAACGTAGGTCTCTCTCGCTATGTATTGGAGATATTCGCTTGTGGTACGCAGACAGATAGAAAACATGGACCATTGCTATAATGGTGGTAGATCGAACCTGTCTGCAGTTTTCCTGGAAATTTTGCAGCTCTTCAGTGCTGCTCAGGCGTCCGTGCTGTTTAACAGACATACTGCTGCATGAGACGTGTCCCCGTGAATTCCACCCAGAATCTGCCATCTTCTTCGGTAACTGCACAAAAAGGCGGAACCGAACTTCGCAAATCTCATGGCATATTCTGAATTGGGAAACCCATGTTCCTATTCAAGTTTCTTAGTAACCATATGTGTATCTTGCTTAGTTTCTGAGATATGCGCATGTGACAGATGGACAACGCATACCATTACTACATTGTGGTGGGCCAGCTAACAATGTCGCACAAACCGGTTAAATTATAAAGTTGCTATGTAGTATCTGCAAATCACAGTACTTTGCCCACCACTACAGTTCTTGAGTGGAATATATGGTTGAATGTATATTGTCAAGTAAACAGATTTCGAATTTGCCATCACTTTAGTCCAACTTTACTTCAAACTGCACTTTCATAGTAGAGACAATCTGTAACAATCTTGGAGTTATTCAGTGTATCCAGCTGTGTATGATAATCTGTAAAACAAAAGGCCAAAGTAATTTGGCAAGGCTGCATCGAATGCACTGCTCACACTGCATGCACTGGACGCAATAACTATAGCCATTCCTAAGATATGTAGGGAATAGTAGAAGTTAAAAGTAGGTCATGTGACCCAGGTTTGTATCTGCATATGACCTACTGTTGCGTAGTTTTCGTTTGGGCCTCCAGCCGTCAATTCAGAATTAGGTCAGTGATGCCGCCCCGACCCCCTATGGCTTACTTTTGCATAGTTTGCATTAGAGCCCCCACCCTCTGCATGCATGCAAAATTTCAAGTCTCTAGCTTCAGCCATTCCGAAGATAGGAGGGTGTCACAGAATTGAAAACTGGACCCTCCTCCCACTGTCTGTGGGGGGATCAGGACCCACGTCTAACATGATGTTCCATGGGCCACCAGGAGTGTTCACCCCAAACAGCGTCTTGATCTGTTCAGCCATTTTTGCACAGTGACACCGAGATGAGCCACGTGACGGGGAGATGCTGCAAACATCGGTAAGAATAGACTGCATCTCGTGCATTCAGTGCAGCCTAACTAGTCAATTAGTAATTTACTATATGACTTGTAGATCGTAAGTAATCATTACCAGGCCGTAATTCGATGTAACAACTGAATTGACGGATGGTCAAAAATATTGACTGTGATACAGTCGGCTCAAAAGTTAGAAATTTGTGTAAAAGGATGCTCGTCACTGAAAAAGAAATGCCACAGTCCCCTTGTAGGTCTCAGTAGGAGTAAAAACAGGTTTTGTAAATTGTAATCTTTCTGGCACTCGCTGATCTGTCGACCCTTAATTGTTATCATATATATGCTGGTGTTATCTAATAACCCCTAAAACTTTGTACTGATTTTTATGGTTAGTATCTGTGTAGTGATCTGTTTCGATGTGTGATACAGATACAATCATTTAAAGCACTGCCACAGTCCGACCAAATCCACCTGCTGAAGGGTGGCAGCATCGAGCTGTTGATCCTTCGCTCTGTCATAACGTTCGACAAAGAGAAGCAACATTTTCTTGATCCGGTCGACCGTCCAGAGACCCGTGCAATGAACATTGACCAGTTGCGAGTGGCTGAGTCGGGCACGGGGCTGTTTGATGCGCATATGAAATTTGTGCGGACACTTGCGGTCGACCTGCACGCGGACGAGACGACACTGATCCTACTGCTTGTCATCTCCCTCTTCTCACCCGACCGTGGCCAACTGCTCTGCGAGCCAACGATAGCAGCACACCAGCAGGAGTACTGCATGCTACTGCAGCGCTACCTACAGTCACGATATCCGGCCGCCATGGCCCGGTCACTGTTCCCCCGCCTGCTGATGTCACTCACCGACATACGAAACCTCGATGAGGAGCACTCACACGTTTTGCTGAAGGTGAATCCCGAGGGCATCCAACCTCTTATGAAAGAAGTGTTCGATCTGAACCTCTGATTGGCAGAATTTACAGCCAGTTAGCATGCCACAGGAGTTGCTGCGGTAGAAATATGCTGATTTTCTGCACCGTGAGATAGATGCTTGACATACACATGATTGTTTAGGTGCACATTTTACGTTTAAAGAATGGGAAGAGTTCCATAATTGCTGAGTAAATAGAACTAGTGTAAGTAACCATCATAATGCAGTGGATGTGCGGTGGATAGAAGTTTTAAGTTTGTCATATTGCGGTCTTTACTCACGCTAATTTGTTGAGCCAGATGTTGTTACTAGAAGTTGTGTAATTTACATACTGAGTTTTGTTTGTTATCATTTCAGAGTCAGTATCCTTGGTAGTTACGTGGTATTTGATAATTGATCATCTCTTGCAGTTATATTTCTCACATTTCTCACACATATTGAACATGTCGAAAGCATTTGTTGTTCGTATGTGGTTTAACCATCAACATTTATTATCATCCGTACAATTTGACAAGTTAAGTTGAGCTTTTGTTAACATTGTTTAATTATCAAATTCATATCGGTTTTGTTGTTTTGTTGCTTTGTGACAAACATGGAAATCCAGGAATTGATTGATCGTGTAGGGCCCTGGGGCTGAAAGATCTAGGGCTTTATTTTCTATGTCATTAATGTGTTAACTTACAGGATTGATGGTAAAAGAAGCTTCAGACAATTGTATCCAGGATCACGGGCAAGCCCTATGTACTAGTTGGTCGAGTGGCCCTAGTCCAAAAACTTGCAAGCAGTTCCCATGAAAATTGTTAAAGTTGTGAAATTTTGTTTGTTTTTTTGTTTTTACTCGTTGCTTGTGCATTACACCGTTGGTTGAGTGTTCTGCGTTTTAGATAGTTGTTATGTGCAAAATTGTTGGCTGGCTGTTTATTTATTTTGTCATAAACTTTATCATTACGGTACATTTTCACATCTATGCAATCTGCATACACTATGATATCATGTTGATGGCAGTGGATTTTTGCATAGTAAATTGTACATTGCTTAGGCACTTACTTACATAGCTAATTTCCGAGCCATTCGCAGCCAGCCAGTTACATATTGTGATGTCTCGTTTTGCAGATTGCTGCTTGCAGATGCAATATCTTCCATAAGAGGTGTAATTGGTTCAACAGTCGAGACTCCAGAATATCACTGACACAAAACGTGTGTTTTTATGATAACGCACTTGGTTTATGTTTAATACTTGCTTGTGTACGATAGCAACCATGTTCGCGTTATGTCCTATAACATGAAGTAACTTACCAACTTGCCATGTTGCTTCCAGTTTGGCATGAGCTACAGATCATTTGCCTCCTTTACCTCTGTATTGTGCCGATGCCTCAGTCGTTTCCTGAAACCTATTGTCTGCTTTTTCTCCAAATCTCCTTACCACGTGTTCTTTGGTTGCCATCCTTGAATGTTTTACAGTTGTTTGGAGATGCTGTCATCACTTCTCAGCATATGTCTTGGCGATGTCATTTTTCTTGTATTCTGCTGGTTAAGTGCTGCCTCTGTTAACTGTTTTGAAATTACCCTAATGATAAGTACCTAATTAGCATCTGATGGACGTGGCATGCAGAATTTATCAGGTATCCTGCCAGTTCTGTATATGCAGATGGTTAAATTAGGTGATTGCTGTCATGCCAGTATTTGGGTAACGTGATTTTCTTTCCTTTTTTCGTGCAGCCATCTTCACCAGATAACCAGGTGTCCCGATGTATGGCTTGGCTCATAGGTGATTGCAGTGATTTCATACAGATGTTCATTTGTCGTTTACCGGTGTTGCTGCACTAGCCAATGATGTGTACTTGCTGCACATTGAATGAATGCAATGTTTACTCTGTGTCACAAAAATGGAGCCTCATTACGAGCCTCAGTTGATCTGAAATGTGATAAGATGAGAAAACCAGTTAAAGTTATTACACTGTGACTCGTTAAAAAAACTTCCTACTTTGTAATCGGCTCTAACTTTGTCAAACCTTAAGCGATTTTCAAAAATTTTCACTGCTGGAAAGAGAGTGAAATTTGCCAGAAAGCCATTTTCCACATCACACCTTAAGTATGTTGCTGCACTACCTTGGAAAGTCAAAAGCTTAAATTTGCTGCAAATCTACAGGAAATTGTAAAAAAAATGCATTGATTACATGCATCCATTTTATTGCATTTCAGTTGCTAACTTGTTACTAAATTATTTTTACTTCAGTTTCTGATTTCTGTTAAATATTTTTGAATAGCAAAATGTTTTATGTAAACACTCCTAAATGTTAACAGCACCCTGCATACTGGGCACTAGCAGGCAACATCTCTTTCATTTGACCAGATCTGTGGTCATTAAACAGCCCTTACCTCAATCTGGTCTACTACAAGATATGGTGTGTCGTCCAGCAGCGAGACTTTAAGTCGCAGGTGCACAACATTGACAGACAGAAGCAGAAGTGATCACTGAGCGTTAGCATGACGCTGACAACAGCACTATTGAGAGTGTAGTTGACGAGTGGCGGGGTCATCTTTGATCACACATGTGGACGAATTATGGACACATGAGCAACTGCTATGACAGTAAATAATACTCACTCAGCCATGTGCCATGAAATGTATTATTTTTTGTCGCACATGATGTGATGTTTATGTTGTGTCTGTCGTAATATTTAACATATTCGATCTTTTGAATTCCCAAGGTAGAGCACCAACATAATTAAGGTTTGGTGGGAAATGTTCCTCGCTTTTTGTAGCAAATTTCATGTCTTTTCCAGCAGTGAAAAAAAATGAAAAAATGGTTAAGGTTTGACTAAGTTAGAGCCACTTACAATGTGGGAAGTTCTGAGATGCAGTGTAGTACTGCAGCTATGAAATGTGTTACTGCATCATAATGTCTTGCAACAAACCAGTCTATTTAAGTGAACAATATAGCGTTTCTTTGTGATTTGATGTGGCCTTTGCCAAACGACTTCGGCCACTTGTTGATGGGCCATATTTTTCAAGTTATTTGAAAGTGTAATCAGGGATCTAGTGTTTTTTGTGACACAGTGTATATGTGGCACTGCTTTTAGCTTTGAAATGATGTCGTTTGGGTTACATGAAAGGAAAGCAAATTGTCGTTCGTATCCTGTTGTTTTTATGGACAGTTGTCGCAGTGTTTTGTCATTTGTTGTCGGTCGCTGTCGTTTTCTGCCAGTCTGTGTGGAAAGCCGTTGTTTTATATGGCGTCATTCGAGTGTTGTTGTACAACGTATTGTATTATAGATGTAGTGATACATGTGTTTGTCAGGCACGCATTCGCATGACTGGTTGGATTTCACTTTCCTCTCTTGATAGTTGATTGCTGTGGTCACATATCAATCTTTTTGCACCTACAGTGATAGTGGTTTGGCGGTTGCCTCCAAGAATAAATGTTGGATTAGCAATATGGCTGAGCCAGCCAAATCTACTTCCATCCCATGCGGATTTCATTCACCAAATCCGGCTGATTCAGATGTGGATATAGATTGGTTGCATAATCAGAATTACTAACTAATGCAAGTTGACTTAATTGCTTAAAATTAAAATATTACAAAATAACAAAGAATGTAAAACCATTTTGATTATTCGCTAAAAAGTCAATAATCAGTCTCCAATCATTATACAGTTTGTCTCAAGAAAAATATAGTACTTTTATTTTTGCTAGAGATTTTGATTTTATTGTAATTTTTCTCAAATCCGCTTCTGTTTCGAACACATTTTTGAATCCGTCAGATTTTGGATTTCGGAGAAAGTGACAGAATAAATCTGATTCGTTTTGGATTCCATTACATCCCTACATAGGATTATGTTCTACATAGTCCTTGTTACCTGAAAACCATTGTCTACAGTCATCGTTAACTTGTTTACAGTCATCATGCAGATGTGTAATGAGTGTTAGTGCATATTGCTCTCTATGCACGATTTTACCAAACGGCGTGCTTCCGTTGCATATGCATTGTTGTTAATGAGTGCATAATTTGCAGCGAATTATGCAAATTGTTACTTGAGAGTTTTCTGCCTTGTAGTTACTGTGCGGCACCAATCGTTATAGCGTGTTGTGATGCATGCATTGTCATCATTTGTACAGTCTGTTTTTGATGACGGTGCTGCATTGTTGTACACAAAGTGAAGTAAAGTGTTTCATCATTGGGCAGTTGGGCTGAATAAAGCAAGTATAGAGCATATTTCAAAAATTTATGCAATTCAGTATTTCTCTGTATGCAGCCATTGTATCAATTACAAGGTTGTCATTCCTACTACATCTGAATTGTTTAGTTGGGGATTTAGAATGTGATATTCAGCCTAGAGTGGTTGTGAGGCTGTAGATGTTTCCATTCAATGAAAAGGATGAGATGTGTGATGTATTAGATGTGTTTTTGTTTATAACTTTGGAGTTGACGTGTTTTTCCTTAACATTTGATTTCACTGAGGTTCACAGATGGTGAGATAAGCTGGGTGTCTGACTTTCTGGGTGGTGGGTGCCTGTCTGAGTTTGTAACTGTTTTTTCCAAACAGTATCTCAGGACTGAGAAGGCCTAAAAGCATCAAATTTGGCACAAAGGTGGCGTCCAGTTGAGGATGTGTGCACTTAGATTTTTGGGAAAAAAGATTTTTAATTGTGACAAAAATAGGCCCAAAAATGCCCCAAATAGAGCACATTCTTCTCCACATGCTACCTCAGAAACCAAAAAATAGTGGAAATTGGCACAGACATAGCCCATCATATGAGGTTGATGCTGGAACTTTTTGTTTTTAAATTTTGCACTGCTTTAATATTTAATTGCAGCAAAATTTTGTCCAAAAACTGGCAAACAGTAAAAAACGCCAGTTTTTTTTCCACTTGCACAGTGGCACCACGTATACACACAAACAGCATATACTTAGCGCCATTGTGTGCGTGGATTCTCCACATGCTGCGGAGCACTGAGGACCCTGTGACAATAGTCACCTTACTAGCTATGATAGTGAAAGGCTACTTGGTGAAACACTGCTAGCTGTTCATAATTGTGTAGTTGTAGAGAGCTGCTGTAGGATTGCTGCCAGCTCAGGGTCCTGTTAAGGTGACATGAGCACAGAAGAACGGCCTTGATTCGATGTTTCTGCACGTTGTAAATACCTTTCTGTAGCTGTGGTTATTGTCATGCTGTGTGACCAATATACGCACTATGTCGTGCTGTAGCAATGACGTTAAGTTATTTGTTAAGGAAGCATTTCTATGCACGGACGATGCATCTTTTTGGTGTTTTCTGTTGTGAGTGATTTTGCAACGCCGTTGCCAACTAACTTAGATAGACTTGAGTTTGTTCATTATAGATTGCATTTACATAGTGCATTATTTGGGAGTTTATGAATTTTTGGATGGTGGGAACTTTCAGGAATCTTCGTGTTTTTCAGTTAGAATTTGTTGTTTTTTGTCTAATTGTGCTTGGTTTCTCAGTCTGTACCTGTAAAGAATCGGTTTGCACGTTATGACGATGAAATATGAAATAACGATCATGCGCAGCTTTTTCATTTGCCTCTTTGCTGCTTTTCCGTATTTTGGGCAATGCCTTGTAACCTCTACCCGATTATTTCTACCATTTGTCATGTGTCAGTACTGGTTGGTTTAAAAATTCCTGCCTTCCATAATGCATGAACTGCATTTGCGTTGGCATGCATGCTATAGAGAACAAAAGTAGAAATGTAGCAATTAAGGTGTATTATGAACTTTTATTAACTTTCTTGCACTTTTAATTATCGGTACTTTGTATAATTTTATGTGTTTTTTTATAATATCTTGGGTATTTGTATGTTTGCTAATCCAGCTCTTGGGCTGCAATACACATTATAAATGATTGATTAATCTGAACGTAATACATCATCATTAAAATGCTAGATGATATAAGTTGCTGACCAGTGCTTTTGCTGTTCATTTCAGTTGTCATCCATAGTTACCTGTTTGGTTTGCTGAAACAGTATCTGTAATAGTAATCATAATATTTCTCTTGAGGTTGAAATGAGAATTCTAAACCTGGGTTGCAAGCAGCCTAGATCAAGTAGGTTGAAAAGAGTGGGGCAACATGAGGCATTATAGTGACATTTATCACTTAGCTTTGTATGCGTGCATGAGGTACAAAACTATGCCAGTTGTGTGTGTACTTTAGCGTTGTATATGAGCATGCACACGAGGGGGAGTTTTAGATACATGATCATACTACAGTATGTGATTTGCAAATATTTGACATAAAGTGCAATTCGTGATCAGTGCAAATAGTTTCTAGCACAATAGATCTGTTGTGTTGTGTAGTTTAGGGTTTAGAGTGAGATGGTCCTCAAAGTGTGGGCATTTCTACTAGTGATGCAGCAAATGTAGTGGCTGCAGTTTATTGCATGTCTTGTTTAGTTGCATCTGTGATTGTTTTGTTAAGTGGAAAATTCTTTGTTGGTAGAAACACTTATGCTGATTACAGACGTAGGAGAAACTCGAAACGCACCTAAAATTCGCATGAGAAACTTGCAGCAAATTTTTCATGCAGGTTTTTTTTGGCACGAGTCACGTGATTGCGAGTTTTTCACATCAAAATAGAACGTGTGCTATGTGATGCGAGAAACTCACACAAGAAAAATCTTGCTGCAAGTTGATGCGAGTTTTTGTGACAGATGTACGACTTTCTCATATATCTGTCGTCAGCATTAGTTTGGCTGTGCATTACTTTGCCCCCCGGTGTGGGATCCGGTACTTAGAATAGACCCACTCCGTCTCCTGGCCGGATGTCGTAAAAGGCGACTAAACCAGGCACCCCTCAACCTCCACGGCCTCATCTGATTACTGATGATGGTCTGGAGTGAAAGAGGGAACATT
>Ga0126335_1000287_pt1 | contig 23690 bp, 21 predicted proteins | sample OlaspJWI45metaG_FD_108409 | JGI IMG/M metagenome (GOLD analysis project Ga0126335, IMG submission 108409) | Marine gutless worms symbiont microbial communities from Oahu, Hawaii - Olavius sp. 1 OAHU.JWI-45 metaG | ecosystem: Host-associated > Annelida > Digestive system > Unclassified | place... | reverse complement strand
GCCGTCTCGGCCGAGACGGCTGCGGCATCATTGGCGACTGTCTTGCCTAGCATGGCAGCGGATTGCATTTCTGCCAGCATATCCAGATCATTGTTACTGGCGGCACCGTCAGTACCTAGCGCCACGTTAACACCAATATCCAACAGTTGTTGCACCGGACAAAAGCCACTGGCGAGTTTCATATTGGACTGTGGGCAGTGAACAACATGGGCACCGGTCCTGCTGAAGTGTTCAATTTCTTCATCCTGAAGATGTGTCATGTGTACAGCCATCAGATTTGGGGTCAGCAAGCCGAGTTCTGCCAATCGATGCAGTGGTCGTGAACCATAATTAGACATGCCCTGGTCAATTTCATCCTGTGTTTCATGCAGATGAATATGGATAGGAATGTCCAGTTCATCGGAATAGGTCAGTATCTGTTGTAGTGGTTCATTACTGACCGAATAGGGCGCATGTGGGGCAAATGCCCGGACGATAAGATCGTCGTTACGAAACTGATCATTAACATCCAGTCCCTTTGCAATGTATTCCTGCCAGTTGTTCGCCCATGCCGAAGGAAAATCAATCACAATAAGACCGATGCAGGCACGGATACCGGCAGCTGAAGCTACTGCACCAACGGCATCGGGGAAGAAGTACATGTCATTAAAGCAGGTGGTGCCGGAACGAATCATTTCAGCAACGGCATGTTCCGTCCCCTGGCGGACGAAATCCTTACTTATCCATTTACTCTCAGCTGGCCAGATATGGTCATTTAACCAGGTCATGAGTGGCAGGTCATCGGCCAAACCACGCATAAGAGACATGGCGGCGTGGGTATGAGTGTTTATCAGGCCGGGTATCAACGCATGATCGTCAAGCTTAACAGTGCTATTGGCGTTGAAATTGGCAGTGATTTCATCGGTATCAGCGATAGCGATGATTTTACCATCCCGAATGGCGATACTGTGGTGATCCAGCGCAGTATGGGCTGGCTCTACCGGTATGATCCATCGGGCATGAATAATCAGGTCTACAGTCTCTGGACTCGTAATGGTCATGCGTTTAATGTGTCATCCTTGTTTTTAAGGGCAGAATTATGTCAGAAATATCCCCAATTCGCTGGAAAGGTTCACATCTGGAATTACTTGATCAGCGCCTGTTACCACAACAGGAAATCTGGATTGAGTTACAGACTGTGCAAGCGGTTGCAGAAGCGATTACCGATATGGTGGTGAGGGGGGCGCCAGCGATTGGTGTAACGGCTGCCTATGGTGTGGTGTTGTCCGCCCGTCACCATGTTCAGCAGGACCCGGATAACTGGCGCGTGGGATTTGATCAGGATATGGAAATGCTGGCAAATGCACGGCCTACCGCCGTAAATCTGGGGTGGGCGATTAATCAGATGCAGCAACTGGTAGAGCAGGGGGCTGATCTTGATGCGCTTGAAGCAGCAGCAATCAAAATCCATGAGGAGGATGTAGCTGCTTGCAAGTCAATGGGTGACTTTGGTGCTTCCATGATTCAGGACAAGACGTCGATCATTACACATTGTAATGCGGGTGCATTGGCCACTGCGGGTTACGGTACGGCTCTGGGGGTGATTCGTTCGGTGAATCGTGATGGTCATCTATTGATGTCTTACGCGGATGAAACACGACCCTGGTTACAGGGTGCACGTCTGACCGCATGGGAGTTAGCGAAAGACAATGTTCCAGTTACCTTGATATCTGATTCGGCGGCCTCATACCTGATGAAGAATAAGCAAATAGGTTGGGTTGTGGTTGGATCGGACCGTATCGCAGCCAATGGTGATGTTGCCAACAAGATAGGGACTTACCAGCTCGCGATTACAGCCAGGCACCATGGCGTTAAATTTATGGTCGCAGCTCCGACCAGCACCATTGATATGAATGCTGCGAGTGGCGATGACATTCCGATCGAGGAACGATCGCCGGACGAAGTGTTAAGTGTCTTTGGCACGCGTATCGCCGCAGAAGTGCCGGCATGGAACCCGGCATTTGATGTCACACCAGCTTCACTGGTCGATGTTATCGTTACCGAGAAGGGTGTGATAGAGTCGCCGAATAAAGACAAAATAGCTGCACACATGACAGGGCACCTGGAAAAATCCACTTAAGCCGCCCTGGCTGCGTTGCAGTCACGTTCAAAATGCTCATGTATTATATAACACAGCGCTTTTTCACGTGGCTGCGCCTTGCCATCATCGGTTTAATTGTATTTTTACAGGCACCCTTTACTACAGGAGAGTGAGATGGATATCGGAAATATCATATTTTGGGTAGTCGTTGTTGGAATCATTTTCTACATCGTATCTATATATAATGGTCTGGTTCGACTTCGAAACCGTTACAAGAATGCCTTCTCGCAAATCGACGTGCAGCTCAAACGGCGCTATGACCTGATTCCAAACCTGGTGGAAACCGCCAAGGGTTATATGTCTCATGAGCGTGAAACACTGGAGGCAGTAATTGCCGCACGTAGTGGCGCGGTGGATGCTTCCAAACGTGCCTCGGCGGACCCAACTGATCCAACAGCGATGAAACAGTTACTGGCTGCTGAAGCGGGTCTAACTGGTGCGCTGGGGAAGTTATTTGCCTTGCAGGAAAATTATCCTGATCAAAGGCAAATCAGAACATGATGCAGCTGTCTGAAGAGCTGACATCAACTGAAAATAAAATTGCCTTTGCACGCCAGGCTTATAACGATTCAGTTATGGTTTACAACACGCAAATTGAATCTGTCCCGGATAACTTTATTGCTGGTCCTTTTAACTTTGGGCCTGCAACATTATGGGAAATCGAAGAGGCTGTAGAGCGTCAGAACATTAAGGTCGACTTCAATAGTTGATTATTGATATGGATTCCCGATTACAATATTCGGGAATGACAATATCTGTTTTTTTCGTCATCCCCGAGTGATACCCGATCGAGTCGGGCACAAGCTTTATCGGGGATCCATGTAAATCATTTAACTGTTCTTGAATCAATAAATAAGTCATAGCAATGAATTTTTTTGAACACCAGGATGATGCGCGTAAAAAGACCGGGCGCATGGTCGTGTTGTTCATGCTGGCGGTTATTACTATCGTTACCGCGCTGAATCTTGTGTTTGCCGGGTTCTATGTCTATGGCATTGGCGAGATGTCGCAAAATATCAGCTCGGTGCCGCTTTCCACTCAAATCAAATCAGTACCGCCAGAGTTATTCTTCTGGGTTACCGGTATTACCTTGTTAATCATTATCGGTGGATCATTCTACAGAATCGCGCAATTGAATGATGGCGGGGAGGCTGTCGCAGAAATGGTGGGTGCCCGAAAGGTTTCCCGTGACACCAGGGATTTGAAAGAAAAACAACTGATCAATGTTGTTGATGAAATGGCTATTGCATCTGGAGTGACTGTGCCCCAGGTGTATGTGATGGATGAAGAGCCGGCAATCAATGCCTTTGCGGCCGGTTATAAACCGAACGAGGCGATTGTGGCCGTTACCCGGGGCACGTTGGAACAACTGGACAGAGATGAATTGCAAGGTGTGATCGCCCATGAATTCAGTCACATACTGAATGGGGATATGCGCATCAATATACGTTTGATGGGTGTGCTATACGGTATTTTGATTATTGGTATGCTGGGTGGGTATCTGTTACGAAGCATGGGACGTTCACGTCATCGTTCCAGTAATGATGGCAAAGGTGCAGGCGCTGTTCTGGCTATTGGTCTTGCATTGTTGGTTATTGGTTATGCTGGAGTGTTTTTTGGGCGGTTGATCAAGGCTGGTATATCCAGGCAACGTGAATACCTGGCGGATGCCTCGGCAGTTCAGTTTACCCGTAACAACCAGGGTATTACGGATGCGCTGAAAAAGATCGGCAGGTTAGATGATGGTTCATTAATTGAAAATTCACATGCCGAGGAACTGAGTCATATGTTCTTTGGTGAAAGTTTCAAGACATCATTTGCGGGCTGGATGGCAACACACCCGCCATTGGTTGATCGTATTAAAAAACTCAACAAGGGTCGTATGCCTTTGTCCTCACCGGACAAGCGTAAAAAAATGCAGCAGGCGGCAGCGGCTCAAATGTCTCAGGCGGCTGCTGAGGAAACCAGTATAGCCAGTGCTGCTGGAGCGGAAAATATCACCAGCACCATCGGCAATCCTGGTGAAGCTCATATGATATATGCGGCCGCTTTGCTGGCATCAATCCCGACAACTGTTTCTGACGCGCTTGCTTTGCAAAAAGGCGCTACTGCATTAATGATTGCATTGGTGCTGGATGATGATGCAGATGTCAGAGCGCTTGAGATGGAAGTTTTACGTCAATCTCCTCACAGTAACTTTGAGTCAGAGGTCACCAGGCTGGCAGGGCATCTGGATCAATTGCATGATCGGTATCGCTTGCCGTTATTTGATATGGCAATTCCTGAACTAAAAAGTTTGTCGATAGATGAAAGGGAATCATTAGTTGATACCGTCAAGGCAGTTATTGACGCAGATAGAAAGATCAAGCTTGATGAATTAACGATATATGTTTTGATTAAAGCGCATTTATCTGCTTCGTCTGGTCAGGCAGATAAGGTGAAGTACAAAACACTGCACGCCGTGAAAGAAGAAGTTAACCTGTTGCTATCGTTGCTGGCCTTTCTGGGTAAGTCGTCAGATCATCCGCCAGCTGATGTTTTTACTGCTGCATCTGGTGAAATTGATCACTTATTACCGGGCCTGGTATTGCAGGATCCTAAAACATTTAAGCCCAGTCGTATCATTGAGGCTTTGGAAACGTTTGCAGACCTGTCGCCAGCATTGAAAAGTCAGCTGGTTTCAGCATGCCTCAAGGCGGTACTATTTGACGATGATGTAACAATACGTGAGCTTGAAGTGATGCGTAGTATCTGTACAGTGATGAATGTTCCTGTGCCACCTGTCTTAATTGATAATGAAGGAAATGAAAGTGGTTAACAATAAAACATGGCAACTTGCGCTACTGGCGTTAGCAGGTATGTTGATGCCCAGAATGGTAATAGCTGAAGAGACCTGTCTCAATGGTTATGAACTAACAGCAATTGTTGTGCTGGAGACCGATATCAAACATTCCGTGGAGTCCTATGCCTGTCGCATGGCTTTCCCGGACGACTCCTCAACGTATGGCTTATATAATCAATTGAGAGATAAATGGAAGACTCACAGAATGAAGCAAAGGGAGATGCGAGACAATGTTTATCAGCGTATATATGGAGACACCTGGCAAGCCAAGGTCGATGCCTGGACACAGATGATAGCGGTGTCATCAGGGCAGTCTTTCAAGCCAACTGATATCGCCTGCCATGATTTACGCAAGGAGATGGGTCGGTACGCTCAGGACTGGCCAGCTTTGTATACGGCATCAGCGAGAGAGGCAGCATCCGAAAAATATGACCCATTGCGTTGAAAGGCGTCCAGTTCCATCACTACAAAGTAGTTAAACCAATGTGATAAAAACTTAATATACTGAGCGAATATGTGATTACAGGAAATTTCCTGTTGGTCACGGAATGTAAAGATTTCATCGAAATATCGGTGTAATATTTATTCCCTGTAGTTTCAACACCATACTTTTCTTATAACATGAAACCATCTGTTGTCTTTGTTGGCTTTGAAAGTGATTATGCAAATCAATTAAAGGATTTGTTGCTTGCTAAAGATTCAAATTGGCAGGTTGAGGCGATCTCATGTCTTGAAAACAGTCATATCAAGATATGCCAGGATGCAGATATTGCTGTGCTGAATGGCTACGTTGCCGATTATGTTCGGTGGTTTAAACGTTGTGCTAACCGGTCTAGTAAAGTCCCGCCAGCCAGTCTTATTGTCAGTCATCAAAAAACTGGCGATGAGTATGTTAATGATGAGCGCCGTATATCACCGAGACTACATATAACAGCCGAAGAACTGACGGCGAACAGGTTAGCTGATGTGTTGCAACAATTACTGGGCGCAAAGTCTCTGTCTCCAGGCAGCTTGGAGCTTACACGTGATCGTATACAGACCATTGCTGACGAACTTCATAATGATGATTCTTCGATTTACGAGGTGATGCGGAAAATGTCTGCAGAGCCCAGGCACTATTCTGAGGAAAGTATTCACAAAAAAGAGACCTATATTGATGGTTATAAGTTAAACCATTTACTGGGAAGGGGTGGTATGGGCGCGGTATACCAGGCGCTATCACCTGACAATAAAGAGGTGGCAATTAAACTACTGGATATGGGCAAGGTAACGGATGATCGGGAGCTGGATCGCTTTATACGGGAATACGAGCTGTTATTAAAAGTCGAGCACCCCAGTATTATCAAGGTTTACAAGCAGGGTTTTGCAGGTAAGTATCTCTATATTGTTATGGAATTACTTTCCAGTGATTGTTTGAAGGCGCGTATCCAAAAAGGCCTGCCTGTTGAAGATGCATTAAAGTATGCCATTGATCTTAGTGGTGCATTGGGAACAATGCATGACCTGGGTATTTTGCACAGAGATATCAAACCCAATAACATTCTATTCAATAATAGTGGTAATCCAGTCATTACGGATTTTGGCGTATCAAAGATGGCAGGCACTGAGAAGGATTTAGAACTCACCATGATGGGTGAATCCGTTGGTACGCCTGCCTACATGAGCCCGGAACAGGCGATAGGGCATGAAGCCACGACAAGTAGTGATCTATATTCCTTTGGCGTAATGTTATATCAAATGCTAACGGGCAAGTTGCCTTTTAAAGCCAGGTCACTCATGCAAATGTTACAAAAGCAGTCGGAAGCCCCGCCACCACGTTTACCGCCGGAATTGATAGATCTTGATCCAATTATCCGTCGTTTGTTACGTAAACAGCCAACTCAGCGGTATCACTCAGCCTGGGATTTACAAAAAGCGCTTAAACAGTTTGTTGCGTAGTTGAAGGAGTTTTAAATAAACCCCGCAAAATACTGGCACTTTGTTAGTGCTCATATGATCTGTTTCAAAAGCTTTTGAGTATCCAGGTAATCAATCTTTATATCTTTAATCTGTTGCTGATGTTCAAGTCGTAGTGACGGAAACGACCTTACGCTGAGCTGTTGTCGTAGCTGAAAATCGACTTCTAACTGTTGTTCAACCTTGGGTGAGTGAATATCTTTCGTAAATTGCCCGGCATCTAGCCCGATTTCGTCTGCCAATTCTACGAGGGTGTGTAGATCGGATGGGTTGCGGGCTTGCTGATAGTAAGCATGTTGTATGGCATCAATCATTTCCGGCAGCTTATCCTCATCTTGTTGGCCAGCGGCTATGACTGCTCTGCAGGCGGGGTAGGTGGAACGTCTGGGTTGGCATTTTTTCCAGAAGTCCCAGTTAAAATTAGCATTGCTGGCATGTGCTACGGCACGCCATTGTGATTGGACATAACTGCGGGTTTTGTTGGGCATGGGTTCATCAGAATCTGGAGCCAGACCACCCATGACATACTGGACCTGTACATCTGAAGGTAGCTTACCAAGAAGTTGCTGGAATACCTGCCGGAAGCCCCAGCACCAGCTGCACATGGGGTCCAATACATAATAGAGTTTCATACGGCTATCTTGAGCATTCACTGGAAGATATTCCAGTAACTTTACGAGTGATCAATTGACAGAATATCGCTGTATTTTGCCTATAATCGTCGATTTAATTGCTGCCGTTAAAGGGGGACGGATATGCTAAAATCTCCGTTTTAAAGGGCGCTCAGCGCCTTTTCTTGGTTTTCATGCAGAGAGTTTCACGAATTAGCCTGTTTCCATGTCAGATTTTGCCAAAGAAATAATACCGGTTAATCTCGAAGATGAGATGCGTCAGTCCTATCTGGACTACGCTATGTCAGTCATCATCGGGCGTGCCTTGCCGGATGTGCGTGATGGCCTGAAACCAGTACATCGACGTGTGTTATATGCAATGAACGTACTGGGGAACGACTGGAACAAGGCCTATAAAAAGTCGGCCCGTATTGTTGGTGATGTCATTGGTAAGTACCACCCGCATGGTGATACAGCCGTCTATGACACCATGGTACGTATGGCGCAGCCATTTTCCTTGCGCTACATGTTGATCGATGGCCAGGGTAACTTTGGATCGGTTGATGGTGATGCGGCTGCTGCGATGCGTTATACCGAAGTACGCATGGCAAAGACCGCGCATGAGTTGCTGGCCGATCTTGATAAGGAAACGGTAGATTTTGTTGAGAACTATGATGGCTCGGAAAGTGAACCTGCCATCCTGCCATCGCGTGTTCCAAACCTGTTAGTCAATGGCTCTTCCGGTATCGCCGTGGGCATGGCAACGAATATCCCACCGCATAACCTGACTGAAGTGGTTAATGCCTGTGTTGCCATGATTGATAACCCCGATATTGGAATCGATGAGTTACTGGAGATTGTTCCGGGCCCTGACTTTCCGACGGCGGGGATCATCAATGGCGCAGCTGGCATTCGCCAGGCCTATCTTACGGGTCGGGGGCGTGTTCACATGCGAGCGCGTACCGAGATCGAGGAAAATGAAAAGAACGGTAAACAAACGATTATCGTTACCGAGCTGCCTTACCAGGTAAACAAGGCACGATTGCTGGAAAAGATTGCCGAACTGGTCAAGGATAAGAAAATTGACGGTATCACTGGCCTGCGTGATGAGTCCGATAAAGATGGCATGCGCATGGTGATTGAGTTGCGTCGCGGTGAGGTTGCCGAGGTCATATTAAATAACCTTTTCCAACACACGCAGCTGCAAAGTGTCTTTGGTATCAACATGGTGGCCCTCATGGATGGGCAGCCGCGCCTGGTGAATCTGACAGACGTCTTGCAGGCCTTTATTCGTCATCGCAGGGAAGTCGTGACTCGACGTACCGTGTTTGATCTGCGCAAGGCACGAGAGCGGGCTCACATTCTGGAAGGTCTAGCTGTCGCACTGGAAAATATTGATGAAGTGATTGCCTTGATCAAGGCATCTCCCAGCCCGGCCGATGCCCGCGAGCAATTAATGGCGAAGTCCTGGCAATCTGATGCGGTCGTCAAGATGTTAAGCGTGGCTGATATTAATGCCACCCGCCCGGAGGATCTGCCGCCTGAACTAGGTTTAATTGATGGCAACTATCGTTTGTCTCGTACCCAGGCACAGGCGATTCTCGATATGCGCCTGCAAAAACTGACTGGTCTGGAAAAAGACAAGATTCTTGCCGAGTATCAGGAGCTGCTGGAAAAGATTAAGAACCTGATTGAAATATTGTCTGATTCCGATCGCTTACTGGCCGTGATTCGCAGTGAGCTGGTTGATATTCGTGAGACATACGGTGATGAACGCCGCACGGAAATATTGCAGGATCATCTCAACCTGAATATGGAAGACATGATCACGGAAGAAGATGTCATGGTAACGCTTTCTCATGCCGGCTACGCTAAATCACAGCCGCTGGATGCCTATGTGGCTCAACGGCGTGGTGGTAAGGGCAAGGCAGCGACTAAAGTTAAGGAAGAAGACTTTATTGACAAGCTGTTCGTAGCTAACACACATGACACGATCCTGTGCTTTTCCAGTCGAGGCAAGGTTTACTGGCTGAAGGTCTATGACCTGCCGCAGGCGAGCAGAAATGCACGCGGTAAGCCGATTGTTAATTTATTACCACTGGAGGAAGGCGAACGTATTAATGCCATCCTGCCGATCCGCGAATTTACCGAGGATTGCTTTATCTTTATGGCGACCAGCACGGGCCTGGTGAAAAAGACCTCGTTAACTGAATTCTCTCGCCCACGTTCCAACGGCAAGATTGCGCTTGAGATTGTTGAGGGTGATCGATTGATCGATGTGGCTGTAACCAACGGTGATCGTGAAATTATGTTGTTTAGTAATGCAGGCAAGGCCATTCGTTTCAAGGAGAGTGATGTAAGGCCGATGGGCAGAACAGCCAGAGGTGTGCGGGGCAATAAGCTGGGCGCGGATCAGGAAGTTAATGCACTGATTATTTGTAATGAGGGGCATATCCTGACCGCAACAGAAAATGGTTTTGGTAAGCGAACAGCCGTTGATGATTATCCATTACAGGGCCGTGGTGGGCAGGGCGTGGTTTCAATCCAATGCAGTGACCGTAATGGTCATGCTGTAGGGGCACTACAGGTTGTGGAAGATGATGAAATTATGATGATCAGTAATGCTGGCACATTGGTACGTACACGTGTTGCCGAGGTGTCCTGTACCGGTCGTAATACACAGGGTGTGACATTGATCCGCCTGGGTGAAGATGAGTTGCTGGTGGGTCTGGAGAAGATCGAGTCTTTGCCAGTAGAAAATGAAGACGAAGGAGAGTCTTGAATATGAGTAGATTGTTTAATTTCAGCGCGGGCCCCGCCATGATTGCGACCGAGGTACTGGAGCGCGCACAGTCCGAATTACTGGATTGGCATGGTAGTGGAATGTCGGCCATGGAAATGAGTCATCGTGGTAAGGACTATATGAGCATTGCTGAGCACGCCGAGGCGACCTTGCGTGAGATTATGGAGATTCCATCCAATTACAAGGTATTGTTCCTGCAAGGTGGGGCCAGTAGCCAGTTTTCTACCGTACCCATGAATCTGTTGCGTGGCAAGCAAAAAGCGGATTACCTGTTAACCGGTATGTGGGGCAAGAAGGCTATCGCCGAGGGCGAGCGGTATTGTGAAGTAAATATTGCCTGTGATTCTTCAGCACAGAACTTTAGTGAGATTCCAGCACCAGATAGCTGGAACCTGGATTCTGATGCCGCCTATGTGCATTACACTCCAAATGAAACGATCGGTGGTGTGGAGTATCACTGGATACCTGATACCGGTGATGTGCCACTGGTAGCAGATATGTCATCAACGATTTTATCCCGACAAATCCCGGTTGAGCGTTTTGGTTTGATCTATGCCGGGGCACAAAAGAATATTGGTCCCGCTGGCCTGGCACTTGTGATTGTCCGTGATGATCTGCTGGGTGATGTGATCGATGGCACACCCACCATGATGAATTATCAGACCATGGCGGATGCAGATTCCATGTATAACACACCACCGACCTTCGGTTGGTATATGGCTGGCCTGGTGTTTGACTGGATTAAGGAGAAGGGTGGGCTCAAGGCCATGGGCGAAATCAACCAGCGCAAGGCCAGTAAATTATACGAAGCTATCGATCAATCAGATTACTACAGTAATCCTGTTCGTCAGGATTGCCGTTCATGGATGAATGTGCCTTTCATTCTGGGTGATGATGCGCACAATGAGGCGTTTCTCGCTGAGGCTAAAGAGGCGGGTCTGGTGACACTAAAGGGTCATCGCTCGGTCGGTGGTATGCGTGCCAGCATCTATAACGCCATGCCAGAAGAAGGTGTTGATGCATTAATTGCTTTTATGGCGGATTTTGAATCTCGTCAATCCTGAGCTGCTTCGTCAGCATGTTTCACAAATAGTTTGAGTTTATAAAAAATGTATAAGGTACTGACTTTAAATAATATTTCCGTTGCTGGACTGGATCGTTTGTCACGTGAAAAATACGAGATAGCCTCTGAAATTCAACACCCGGATGCGATTTTGTTACGTTCATTCAAGATGCACGACATGGAGATTCCTGAAACACTGAAGGCAGTGGGTCGGGCTGGTGCCGGCGTCAATAACATTCCAGTGGATACAATGAGCGAGCATGGTATCCCTGTTTTCAATGCGCCGGGTGCCAATGCCAATGCCGTAAAAGAATTGGTTGTGGCGGGTATGTTGATCTCCTGTCGTAATACCGCTCAGGCTTGGGACTTTGCCAGAAACCTGCAAGGTGATGATGCTGAAATTAGCAAGCAGGTCGAGGCAGGTAAAAAGAATTATGGTGGTTTTGAATTGCCTGGAAGAACACTGGGTGTAATCGGCCTGGGTGCTATTGGTGTTGAAGTGGCTAATGCTGCAGCTACTTTGGGTATGAAGGTCATTGGTTTTGACCCCGGGGTAACGGTGGAGCGCGCCTGGCAATTATCGTCTGAAGTTGAACAGGCCGCCGGTGTTGATGACCTGCTGTCAAAAGCAGACTTTGTGACCTTTCACGTCCCATTGATTGATGCAACAGCTAATATGATCAATGAGGAACGGCTCAAATTAATGAAGCCGGAGGCTGTCATTTTAAACTTTGCACGCAATGGTATTGTTGATGATGAAGCAGTGGTCAGGGCACTGGACGATAATCGTTTATATGCCTATATCTGTGATTTTCCAAGCAACTTGTTGAAGCAACATCCTCGTGTCATTACTTTACCTCACCTGGGTGCATCCACCCGGGAAGCAGAAGACAATTGTGCGATCATGGTGGCCGACCAGGTCAGTGATTACCTGGAAAATGGCAATATTAAACATTCGGTTAATTTCCCCACTGTAAAGTTACCGAGAGCAAGCGGTAGCCACCGTCTGTCCGTGGTCAACTCGAATGTGCCGGACATGGTAGGTAAAATTTCTCATGCTTTAGGTAAAGCAGAACTTAACATCAAGCACATGGTGAATGAGTCCAGGGGTGAGGTGGCTTACACATTGATGGATCTGGATGCTGAAATTCCTGATAGTGTAGAGCATGAAATCTGTGATATTGATGGTGTTTTATCCGTCCGAAGATTATAAATAGTCCATGGCGACCGAAGAAGACAAGCTGAAATCAATTAGAAAGGAGATTGATGCACTGGATGAGCAAATCCAGGCATTGATTTCCAAGCGTGCGCAATGCGCTAGTGAAGTCGCGAATATCAAGCGTGAAACTAACCCTGATGTGAGTGACTTTTACCGTCCCGAGCGTGAAGCAGAGGTTTTGCGCATGGTCAAGGAACGCAACGAGGGGCCACTGGACGATGAAACCCTGGTGCGTCTGTTTCGTCAGATCATGTCCGATTCATTGGCATTACAGATGCCCCTCAAGGTTGCCTATCTTGGCCCGGAAGGTACTTACACCCATGCCGCCGCACTAAAACAGTTTGGCGAGTCGATAAACCCGGTGCCGATGACAGCCATTGATGAAGTCTTCCGTGAAGTAGAATCAGGCAATGCTGCCTACGGTATCGTGCCGGTAGAAAATTCAACAGAAGGTGTGGTCAATCACACGCTGGATATGTTTATGCAATCACCGCTTAATATATGTGGTGAGGTTTCACTTCGTATTCACCACCATCTAATTTCAAATGCAAAGGACATGGATGAGATCAATGTGGTTTATGGTCATGCTCAGGCGCTGGCGCAGTGTCGTGAATGGCTGGATGGGAATTTAAACAAGGTAGAACGTATCGCTGTGTCCAGTAATGCCGAGGCTGCCCGGATAGTTGCTGAACTGCCTCACGCAGCAGCGACCGCATCAGAGGCGGCAGATTCGATTTATGGTTTGAACTCATTGGTGACCAATATCGAAGATGATCCGAATAACACCACACGCTTTTTCGTTGTTGGCAAGCAAAAAGTAGCCCCAAGTGGCAATGACAAGACATCATTATTACTTTCAACGCCCAACCGACCGGGTGCGCTACATGAGATGTTGTCACCCATTGCAGCTAATAGTGTCAGCATGACGCGTATAGAATCTCGTCCTTCAAGGCGAGTCGCATGGGACTATGTATTTTTTGTTGATATCGATGGTCATCAGGATGATAAAGCGGTTTCCAAAGTGTTGCAGGAACTCAAAGACAATACATTCCTTGCGCGGGTGTTAGGTTCGTACCCAGTTTCGATTTTATAGTCTGGTGAGTTTGATGAATTTGACAGCGCCGGGCATCTCCAGCCTGACACCTTATCAGCCCGGTAAGCCGATGGAGGAGTTGGAAAGGGAACTCGGGATTACTGACATCATCAAGCTGGCTTCAAACGAAAACCCGTTTGGCCCCAGCCCAAAAGCTAGGGCTGCCGCACAACAATCACTGGATGAAGTATCAAGATATCCTGATGGTAATGGTTTTGCGCTGAGGCAGGCCCTGGCTAAACATCATCATGTCGATGCGGATTGCATTACCATCGGCAATGGCTCAAATGAAATACTGGAGCTGGTGGCGCGCTTGTTTCTGGTGCCAGGTACCCAGTCCATGTTTTCTCAACATGCATTTGCAGTCTATCCAATCGTTACTCAGTCTGCCGGCGCCGAAGCAGTTGTTGTTCCGGTGCAAAAGGAAACCTTGCAGGTTGATCTATATGGCATGTTAACGAAGTTGAGCGATCGGGTGCGGGTATTGTTTATCGCTAACCCAAACAACCCAACCGGTACCTGGTTACCAGCAGATGAACTGCGCGCATTTATAGAAAAGATTCCTCCACAGGTTGTGGTGGTGATTGATGAAGCCTATTTTGAGTATGTTGATAAACCCGGTTATGCATCAGCAATGGACTGGGTTGATCAATTCCCTAACCTGGTTGTTACGCGTACTTTTTCTAAGATTTATGGCCTGGCTGGTTTCCGTATTGGTTATTCAGTATCACAGCCCGAGTTGGCCGAATTATTTAATCGGGTACGCCAGCCATTCAATACCAATTTACCGGCACAGGTAGCTGCGGTTGCAGCGCTGGAAGATGAAGAACATCTGCGCATGAGTCGAGAGATGAATCTTGCCGGAATGGCAAAACTGGAAAAGGCGGTGACCGGTCTCGGTTTATCTTATATTCCCTCGGCCGGTAATTTTATCTGCATCAATTTTGAACGCGATGCCATGCCAATCAATGATGCATTACTGAAGCAGGGTGTTATTGTGCGGCCTGTGGCGAATTATGACTTACCGACATACCTGAGAGTGACGGTGGGTACTGAAACTGAGAATCAGCGATTTATTGATGCGTTAGGGAAGTGCCTGTCATGAAGCACATTTGCATCATCGGTGTCGGTCTTATTGGTGGGTCATTGGCACTTGCCCTGAAAGAGCATTCAGCCGTTCAGCGCGTAACCGGTTGTGGCCGCAATGAAGGTAGCCTCAATAAGGCCATTGAGCTGGGTGTGATTGATGACTTCAATACCGACCCGGCAGAAGCTGTTAAGGATTGCGATGTTGTGGTACTGGCTGTTCCCATGGGTAGTATGCAAACCCTGTTGGAACAGATCAAACCGGTATTAAAGGCAGATACAGTGATTACTGACGTTGGTAGTGCAAAGTCATCACTGCTGGATGCAGCAACCGAGGTGTTTGGCGAGTTGCCTGAAGGCCTGGTACCCGGTCATCCCATCGCTGGTAATGAGAACAGCGGTGTTGAAGCAGCAATGGTTGATTTATACCAGGGCCGTCGAGTTATTCTGACGCCACATAAGCAAACCAGTAGCCGTGCATTGGAGTTGGTGAAAAACATGTGGGAAACCTGCGGCGCTGAAGTTAAACAGATGGATGCAGGTTTACACGATCATATTTTGGCAGCGACCAGTCATTTGCCACATCTGCTGGCATTTTCCCTGGTTCGTGAACTGGCTAATAGTCCGCATCATGACGATATCTTCCGTTATGCCGCCGGTGGATTGCGTGACTTTACGCGGATTGCGGAAAGTGATCCGGTGATGTGGCGAGACATTTGTTTATCAAATAAAGATGCCATTCTTGCTGCAGTAGATCGGTATCGTGAAGAACTGGATCGTCTTCAGGCGGTGGTTGAAACATCTGATGGTGATTCTATGCATAGTATGTTCAGTGAAGCGCATGACGCCCGCGCGCATTTCCGCCGTTTACTGGATGCAAGAGAAAGAGAGTCCTGATCTATGAGTCGTTCCCCTGTTTTTGTGGTTTCGCCCGGCGGGCAATTAACTGGTCAGATTCGAGTACCTGGTGATAAATCCATTTCCCACCGTTCGATTATGTTTGGTTCGCTGGCGGACGGAACAACCCGAGTGCATGGTTTTCTCGATGGCGATGATTGCCTGGCAACTCTGAATGCATTTCGTGCTATGGGGGTTGAAATAGAAGGCCCGGAAAATGGTGAAGTTACCATTCATGGCGTAGGTATTGATGGATTGATGGCGCCTGCTCATACGTTAGATATGGGTAATTCTGGCACCAGCATGCGATTAATGACCGGACTTTTATCCGGCCAGTCATTTGATACCACGTTGGTGGGTGACCGTTCATTGATGTCACGTCCCATGCGCCGCGTTACAGATCCGGTGCAATCAATGGGAGCAACATTATCTACGACAGATAGTGGTTCAGCGCCTATTGAGATTTCTGGTGGCGCACAATTACATGCGATTCAGTATGAGTTACCAGTTGCCAGTGCACAGGTGAAGTCCTGTGTATTACTTGCTGGTCTTTATGCAGAGGGGAAAACCTGTGTGACTGAGCCCGCACCAACCCGTGACCACACCGAGCGCATGTTACGAGGTTTTGGTTACGCGGTGGAAAGCCCGTCTAAAGGCGTGGTCTGTGTTGAGGGTGGTGGCCGATTGACAGCGACTGAAATTGATGTGCCAGCGGATATTTCATCGGCAGCATTTTTTATGGTTGGGGCCAGTATCGCTGAAGGTTCTGATATTACCCTGCAACATGTGGGAATGAATCCAACGCGTACGGGCGTCATTGATATTCTTAAACTCATGGGAGCGGACATCACACTCAGTAATGAAAGGGAAGTGGGGGGTGAGCCGGTTGCGGATATTCGTGTTCGATCTGCACAACTGAAAGGTATTCAGATACCTGAAGCATTGGTGCCACTCGCGATTGATGAATTTCCGGCAATTTTTGTTGCCGCAGCCTGCGCCAAAGGTGAAACGGTACTCACGGGCGCTGAAGAACTTCGGGTGAAAGAAAGTAATCGCATTGCTGTGATGGCAGATGGTTTGAAGATACTTGGTGTTTCTGCAGAGCCGACTGAAGATGGTATTGTGATTCAGGGTGGTGACGGCTTTGGTTCTGGTGAAGTGGAAAGCCATGATGATCATCGTATTGCAATGTCCTTCGCTATGGCTTCATTGCGTGCGTCTGGTGAAGTCCGCATCAATAACTGCGCCAATGTTGATACGTCGTTTCCGAACTTTGTTAAGTTGGCTGGTAAATCCGGTTTATCTATTCAGATAAACTAATTTGTCACTGAGGCGCCGAGACACAGAGAAGATCAAATTATGTGATTTTTACATTAATTCGTCATCCCCGAATGTTTTCATCGGGGATCCAGTAGTTGTAAAGTTTTAGATTCTCGCTTAGAGCATGTGGGAATGACATGTTTTTCACAGTGCCTTCGTGTCTCTGTGACAAAAAATATAAGGACAAATCATGATAGAAATACCCGTGGTCACTATCGACGGTCCAAGCGGCTCCGGTAAGGGCACGATTGCGCAGTTACTAGCGGATGAACTGGGTTGGCACCTACTGGATAGTGGCGCCCTGTATCGGGTGTTGGCTTACGCAGCACAGCAGCAGGAAATCTCTATTGAGTCCGAATCTGATGCACTGATTGCGCTGGCAGCACATTTACCAGTGAGCTTTTCAACGGTGGATGGTGACACCCATGCCATGCTGGATAACCAGACAGTTGAAGCACATATTCGCACGGAAACTGCCGGGAACGCCGCATCCAAGGTTGCTGCCATGCCGGCTGTCCGCGAGGCTTTATTGAGGCGTCAGCGAGATTTTGCACAGGCACCGGGGCTGGTGGCCGATGGTCGCGATATGGGCACAACCGTGTTCCCTGAGGCACCTGCCAAGATATTTTTGACTGCCAGTGTGGAAGATCGGGCCCAAAGACGTCATAACCAGTTGAAAGAAAAGGGAATTGATGCTAACTTTCGCGCCCTTTCCGAGGAGATAGCCGAGCGGGACGAGCGAGATGCGAATCGTGCCGCTTCACCCCTAAGGCCCGCTGATGATGCTTTCTTGCTGGATTCGTCCGGTTTGACGATTGAGCAGGTGCTACAGAAAGCGAAAGAATTTTTACGGGAAAGAGAAATTATTTAACTTGTTTGATTATTCAGCCTTGCCAGAATAATCGAGCATTCATTAACAGACCACGACGGGCAAGCTGGTATTAATATCGTTAATACAGAGGGTCGTGTTTAGAAGAGGAAGTAATAGAAATGAGCGAAAGTTTTGCTGAGTTGTTTGAAGAAAGCGTAAAGAATCTTGAAATGCGTCCAGGCATGATTGTTAAAGGTCATGTGCTTGAAATCGGTCCAGACATGGTTGTTGTCCATGCGGGCCTCAAATCAGAAGGTGTTGTGCCTATCGCGGAGTTCAAGGATCTTAACGGTGAAGTAGAAGTACAGGTTGGTGATGAAGTCGAAGTCGCTGTTGATGCATTTGAAGATGGATTTGGCGAAACCAAGCTGTCTCGTGAAAAAGCAAAACGTGCTCGTGCCTGGGAAGATCTGGAAAAGATACAAAATGCCGATGAGATTGTTACCGGTATTATTACAGGCAAGGTTAAAGGTGGTTTTACTGTTGAGATGCGTGATATCCGCGCATTCCTGCCAGGTTCACTGGTAGATGTTCGTCCAGTTCGTGATACCTCATATCTGGAAGGCAAGGAACTGGAATTCAAAAAACTGGAATTCAAAATTATTAAACTCGACCAGAAGCGTAATAACGTTGTGGTCTCGCGTCGTGCCGTTGTTGAATCAGAGTACAGCGAAGAGCGTGAAGAGTTGCTCGCCAACATGGAAGAAGGCAAGACACTTAAAGGCGTGGTCAAGAACCTTACTGATTACGGTGCCTTCGTTGATCTGGGTGGTGTCGATGGTCTGTTACATATTACTGACATGGCCTGGAAGCGTGTTAAGCATCCTTCTGAAATGGTTGAAGTTGGTCAGGAAATTGACGTTAAGGTACTCAAGTTCGACAAAGAGCGTAATCGAGTATCACTGGGTCTGAAACAACTGGGTGATGATCCATGGGCAGATCTGGCACGTCGTTACCCTGAAGGTTCACGTCTATTTGGCGCTATTACCAATATTGCTGACTACGGTTGTTTTGTTGAAATTGAGTCAGGTGTTGAAGGCCTGGTTCACGTTTCCGAAATGGATTGGACTAACAAGAACGTTAGCCCTGCCAAACTGGTACAGATCGGTGAAGAAGTTGAAGTCATGGTGCTGGATATTGACGAAGAACGTCGTCGTATTTCGCTGGGCATGAAACAATGCAAGCCAAACCCATGGGATGAATTTGCCGCTACACAAAACAAGGGCGACACTGTTTCCGGTCAAATTAAATCCATTACTGACTTTGGTATCTTTGTTGGGTTGCCGGGTGGTATTGACGGTCTGATTCACCTTTCTGATATTTCCTGGAACATCCCAGGAGAAGAGGCCGTTCGTAACTACAAGAAAGGTCAGGAAATTGAAGCTGTCGTATTAGCTGTGGATTCGGAGCGTGAGCGTATTTCATTAGGCATCAAGCAGATCGATCAGGATCCATTCTCTAACTTTGTAGCAGCCAACCCTAAGGGTAGCATCGTTAAAGGTAAGGTGACCGAAATTGATGCAAAGGCAGCTACGGTTGATCTGGGTGACGGTATAGAAGGTCAATTACGTGTTTCAGAGATCTCGCGTGATCGCGTTGAAGATATTCGCACCGAATTAAAAGTTGGCGATGAGATTGAAGCCAAGTTTACTGGCGTCGATCGCAAGAATCGTGCGATTTCACTTTCCATTAAAGCAATGGAAGCAGATGAAGAAACTGAAGCAATGAAAGAATACGGTTCTTCCTCTGCCGCGGCAGGTACTTCTAGTCTCGGTGATTTGCTAAAAGAACAGATGGAAGGTAGTAAGGAATAAGTACTGGTAAATCAACAGGTTGCCTGCTATTGTAGGCAACCTGTTAGATCGGCTGACAATCATATCCAGCCTTTGGGAGGGGAAGGTTTGACTAAGTCAGAATTAATTGAAAATTTATCACGTAAGCTGAATCATCTTGCTTACCGTGATATTGAGCTATCGGTCAAAAGCCTGCTGGAGATGATGAGTCAGTCACTTTCCAATGGTGATCGGATCGAGATTCGTGGTTTTGGCAGTTTTTCTCTGCATCATCGCCCTGCGCGTATTGGTCGGAACCCAAAGACAGGAGAATCTGTTGCGCTACCGGCCAAATTTGTACCTCATTTCAAACCGGGCAAGGAATTGCGTGAGCGTGTTGATGAAGGTATGCATAAAGAGATTCAAGCCGCAGCCTATAGCGAATAACTCCGGTTATCAGGTTAGTTGACAGTTCATGTTTTCAGCTAGTAGTTAAATGGCTGACCTAAATACGGCGTTCCTTCTGTTACTCCCGGTCGCGGCAGCATCGGGCTGGTATGCAGCTCATCGCAGTGAAAAGCGTTCAGGTAAACCTGGTTCCAGTGAATTTAATACTGAATACTTTAAAGGCTTAAACTATCTGCTTAACGAGCAGCAGGACAAGGCGATTGAAGTCTTCCTGCATATGGCAGAAGTCGATAAAGACACAGTAGAAACTCACTTCGCTCTGGGTAATCTTTTTCGTCGGCGTGGTGAAGTAGATCGGGCCATTCGCATCCATCAAAACCTGATAGCCAGGGAAAACCTTACTGATGAGCAGCGCTCGCAGGCCTTATTAGCGCTTGCAGAAGACTACATGCGTGCGGGATTGCTGGATCGCGCAGAAGATTTATTCAAGGAAATTGTACGCCGCCCTGGGATGCATCCGCGTGCACTAGGCTATCTAATCGATATTTACGAACAGGAAAAAGACTGGATTAGTGCAATCGAAGCCACAAGAGAGCTGGCTAATCAAAGTGGTGAAAATTTTGATAGTGTCATGGCGCAATACTTTTGCGAACTGGCCGAGCAAACACGTGAGCGTGGTGATCATGCCGCAGTGGTTCGTTATCTGGAGCGTGCGTTGGATACGGATCCGAATTGTGTACGCGCAAATCTGGTGTTCGGCAGTCTTTACGAAGAAGATGGGGAATACGAAAAGGCCATTCAGTCTTATAAAAAAGTTGAGCAGCAGGATATTGAATATACATCTGAGGTTATTGATAGCCTACTTTCCTGCTATGCCAGGTTGGGTAAACCCTATGAAGTAATGCCTTACCTGTCAGAACTGGTGGACAAGTCGGCTGGTTTATCACCCATGTTGGCATACGCAGATCTTATTCAGCGTAGGGATGGGGATGAAGCAACGGAGTTATATGTCACTGAACAGTTGCGTCGTCGTCCGTCCGTCAGGGGTTTGGATAAACTAATTGATGTACACTTGGCGTATTGTGCGGAAAGTGCTCGTGACAATTTAATGATTTTGAGAGACCTGACGCAGAAGCTTCTGGAAAACAAGCCGATATATAATTGTGTCACTTGCGGTTTTAAAGGCCGTTCTTTGCATTGGCAGTGCCCTGGTTGTAAGAATTGGCATACGATGAAGCCGGTGCATGGTGTCGAAGGCGAATAGTTGGGCACCTCTAAAAATCCACTTAAGCCGCGCTGGCTGTGTTGCAGTCATGCTCAAAATGCTCATGTATTACATATACACTGCGCTTTTTCGCGTAACTGCGCCTAGCCATCATCGACTTAATTGAATTTTTAGAGGCACCCAAGTAGATATTTAGAGAGGACGAGTGGATACCCAAGACCCAAAAGTTATTGTTGCGCTGGATTTTCCTGATACTGCCTCAGCAGCAGCGTTAGTTGATCGTCTTGATCCAGCGCAATGTCGTTTAAAGGTGGGCAAAGAATTGTTTGTTCGTGGTGGCCCGCAGTTTGTAGAAACGATTCAGGGGAAAGGATTTGATGTTTTTCTCGATCTCAAGTTTCATGACATACCGAATACAGTAGCAGCTGCCTGCCGTGCAGCGGCCGATCTTGGTGTATGGATGGTTAATGTGCATGCCATCGGTGGATTGAAGATGATGCAGGCTGCAGGGGATGCGATTTCAACTTATCAGCACAAACCATTGTTAATAGCGGTCACGATTCTGACCAGTATGGATAGCCAGGATTTACAGGAAGTAGGTATTGCAGGAGAGCCAGCAGAAAATGTTGATCGACTGGCCTCGTTGGCAGAGACGGCGGGTATCGATGGTGTTGTCTGTTCAGCGCAGGAAGCAAGTCGTTTACGTAACTCACGGCAAGATGGTTTTATTCTGGTAACACCGGGTATCCGTCCAGCAAATGCGGATGTCAATGATCAAAAACGAATCATGACGCCAGAAAAGGCAATTACTGCTGGCGCTAGTTACCTTGTTATCGGTCGACCTATCACGCAAGCTCCTGATCCATTGGTTGCGCTCAACGATATTGTGAAAGGTTTATCCGCCTGATTGTATGTCTTCAGGTGAAACAACGGCATTACAGCGTGCAGTTGGATTCTTAGCGCGGCGAGAGCATTCACAACAAGAGTTGCGCTACAAACTAGCTGAACGTGATTATTCTTATGATGAAATTGAGGCGGCACTGCAACGGTTGTTAGAACAAGGCTTGCAGAGTGATGAACGTTTTACAGAAAGCTATATTGAGTCGCGTTACCAACGTGGTCATGGTCCCAACAAAATTGCTGCTGAACTAAAACAGCGTGGCATTGATGAAAGTCTGTCAAATTCGCTGATCAATGATGAAAAATATGACTGGTATGAGCATGCATTGAATGTTTATCTGAAGAAATATGCAGCTAGTTCGATTACTGATTATAAAGACCAGGTGAAACGTGCTCGTTTTTTACAACAGCGTGGTTTCTCCAGTGAACAAATTCAGCATGCGATTGCTTTATCAACTGAATCAGAGATGGATTGATCATCTAACAACATTATGCAGATAGAAATTATTCGGGCTGATATCACTCAATTAGCAGTAGATGCAATTGTCAATGCAGCGAATAACACACTTCTTGGTGGTGGTGGAGTAGACGGCGCTATTCATCGTGCGGCAGGTAAAGGTTTGTTGGAAGAGTGTATTACGCTAAATGGCTGTGAAACAGGCCAGGCAAAATTAACCAGGGGTTATGACCTTCCTGCACGGCATGTGATTCACACGGTTGGCCCAGTCTGGAACGGTGGTCATAACAACGAGGAAAAATTACTGGCGTCCTGTTACCAGTCGTGCATGAGCATAGCTAATGATAATAATTTTCAATCCATAGCTTTCCCCGCAATCAGCTGTGGTGTGTTCGGATTTCCGGTTCAAAGGGCCAGTGAAATAGCTATCCATGAAGTTCTTAATGCCGGAGAGACGGGCACGGTCAAGCGGGTCGTATTCGTCTGCTTTAATAAGGATGTAGAAGACGCCTTGCGACGCGCGTATCGAGAAAGTGCTGTCGGAGAGAGGGCTTAGTGATAACACCCTAACTCATTGATATGTAACAATTTAATGTCTTACTACCGCCTCAAACTATACAAGGTAGCGAGTTGGGCCAGGGCAAAGTAGGGGGTGTCGAGAGTGCTGTCTTGTGGGCTTATATCAGACGCCACACTTCGCTCTATTCATTTATCGACTAATACAAAGCCACTGAGTGGCATATTCTGGGATATATTAGGTGTGGAATGAGGTGTTTCCGCATGAATTATGAGGTACTATTCGGCCAATAATTACAACAATTGCCACATTGACTTAAAGCTTATTTGGGGAGCAAATTGTATGAGACTTCATCGTCGTCTGGGTTTTTTTGCCATTCTTCCATTATTAGGTACGTACCGGACACATGGTTTACATTTTATACCGGAGACATAGTTAACACTTTTCCGGTACGAAAGGATTGCTGGCCGGTTCCACCCGGCCGACATCCTCATCAAAGAAGCCTAGGTC
>Ga0126335_1000286_pt1 | contig 23720 bp, 22 predicted proteins | sample OlaspJWI45metaG_FD_108409 | JGI IMG/M metagenome (GOLD analysis project Ga0126335, IMG submission 108409) | Marine gutless worms symbiont microbial communities from Oahu, Hawaii - Olavius sp. 1 OAHU.JWI-45 metaG | ecosystem: Host-associated > Annelida > Digestive system > Unclassified | place... | reverse complement strand
TCAAATTTCCAGTTTCAAGTTTCCAATAATTGACAGCGCGCAAGCGCTTCCACAACCCTGGCCCAGAACTGGGTACAGATCGGATCTCGAATTATCTGACCAATGAAAATGATCTTGACATAACGACCCCGTTTTTCGCCTGAGCACCAGGGCGGGCTCCGAACTCCGCACTCCGAACTTTTCCATAATTGTTCCGGCTTGCTTTTCAACTGGGGTACGGTCTATCTAAACAGAACACATTTATAACAACTGCTATCGCACCTCATTTAACCAATCAGCGCGGATTGAGCAGCAGAACGCCCCGGTCCGAATTCAAATCCAGTTGAAAGCGGTTCAGAAAATTCAGGCCCAGCAGGCCCAGGTCGGATTGACCCGGAAGATCGAGCACCAGGGCCCTGACTTCCCGAACTTGCCAGCCATCGATAGTGATCGAAGGCAGTATGATTTCCGGGGCCTGTCGCATACCGCCGGCCGTGTAGACCGTTCGCAGGGGAAAACGATCCAGGCTCGAAAACCCCAGTTTTCTGGCCGCCGAGGTGGGAATGGTTACCGTGGTGGCCCCGGTGTCCACCACAAATTGCTGCTCAAGGGTGTCATTCAAGGCTGCGGTCACGGGGATATGTTTGCTGCCGGGCGCAAACCGGATAACGATTTTATTTTCCTGTGACTTAATTTCTGAAATGCGCATCTGCGCCAACCGGATCTGGTCGGCCATCTCCGCAGGAAACAGCCTGCCCTGGATTATCCTTTCAGCCTCGGCCCAGTCATTTTCTCTCAAAGCTAATCGAACGCCGAGCATTGCAATCTGCGGATCCTGCGGCAGGCTATTTTGGGCACGCTCGAAAATCTGCCGTGCCCGCACCAGGTCTTCCTGCTTGAGCAAAGATCCAACCCAGTCCTGGTATAGCTGTGAACGCAGTCCGGAAAGGCGATTAAATGCGGCCGTATCGCCGGTTATCCAGCGATCGGCAACATCTTCTACCAAAAGAACCGCATCCTGGTGACCATAAGCCCTTAGCGTTGCGCTGGCCACCGCGGTTGTGAGATCTGTGTCGGCTGCGGCAGAAAGGATAGCGGCATCAAAGGCATTGGCCACACCGTCAACCAGATCCTGTTTCAACAGGCTGTCGATGAGCATCCGCATGCGTTGAACAATGCGGGTGCTTTTTAATTGCGGCGGGACGTTTTTGCGGGGAAGCCGCGGTTCGGCGGCAAAGGCGTTGGCCAGGGCTGCCAGATGCTCGGTTTCGCTGTAATCGGGTCCCATCGCCAGGGCCAGAATAAATTCTTCTTCCCGGCCGCCGGCAAAGGTAAGTCGGTAATAGTCATCCACGCGAAAATCGGGCACAATCTGTGAGCCCGGTGGCCCCCGCCACATGAAGGCGTGATTCGGCAATTCTGCAAAGCTCCAGCCAACAACGCTGTTATGCTGCACAAACACGCCGTCCTCGGTCAACGGTTCGGATAACAACGCCCGTGTAAACCAGCGTTGCTCGTTGTCGATCGTTACCTCGATCCGTGTGCGCGGTGATGAATCGGTTAAAGAATGCCAGCTTACCGATCTGTCGCTTTGCCAGGCTGAAATCTGCGGTCCCGGCAGGACCTGTTCCGGTTCGATGCGCCAGAGTCCGATGTCATCCATATCGCCCAGGACACCTTCAAATAAGGTTAAGTGCCGGTTGGGGTCGACACGCAAAATCCACTCATACGCCCCCAGGCTCCGCTGTCTGGGCACGGCGATCCATCCGCCGTCTGCCACCGCAGCCTGGCTCAGAGACATCGTTTTGCCGGCAATATCTTTCAACACAATATCGCCGATCAGCAGTTTGATTTCATCGGATCGGCCGGAGGGTTGGTAAGATGGTGCGCCGGCGTGCTTCAATAAACGCCGTGATGACGACTCAACGGCAGCGCTTCGCTTTTCAGGCCGGACAGATCTTTGGGTGTTAACGCCTTCCGGTAAGCGCAGAAGCAAATAGATAGAAAAAAATCCGGCAACGGCTGCTGCAAGAACCACTGTGAGGATGATTCTTTTTCTACCGGAGCCCGCTCGCAGCAGCGCCCCGCAATGGCTGCAATAATTCGATCGGTCAAAACCGCTGTATGGCATTTAGGACATCGTAGCATTGATGCTAAATATGCGCACGAAAGGCGTCGGAGCAAAGATAAAAAATCAAATTCAGGCTGGATCAGGCACGAATGATTCGATCCGGTCGATTATGGTATCGACAAAAGAAGCGGAACGTCAGTTACTTCTTCTGTGTTTTTTCCAGGATTCGAATCCCGATCATCACGAGATTTTCATTATCGCCCGGTGTGCCGGCGGTGATATGACGTATCTCTGATTTGAGCAGTGTGGCCGGATTGTAAATACCCTGTTCGTAAAATTTCAGATCCAATATCTGCCCCACTGCAAGGTGTTCCAATATCGCAGAACCGGCTTTGATCAGGATGCAGGCACCGTTTTCGCTGATATCCCGCAATCCGAATTGATAAATCGGAACAGTCCCGCCCAGATTGAATTCCACGCTGTGATATTGATCGGCTTTTTTTCTGAATTCGCTTCTACGCTCAGCATAAGGGTTGCCATTGTGGTCGTCGGCCATTGTATCCTCTTCGCAGGGCTGTCCGGATCAATTGATGCATTAAATCATGCGTTGTGCAATTTGCGGTGCCGATCAGGCTACCATTCACTGTGGAGTCGTTTTTCGACCTTTTCCCAGTTTTGCCGCAGATTAGCGACGGCATCGAGGCCCAATCCCAGATGGGGTTCCATATGGTTGGCATAGATCTCCGAATGCCGCTGTTTGTTTTTTATCCCTTTGCGCTGCAACGGCATGTCGGAAACCAGCATGACGGCACCAATGGGCACCTCATAACGATAGGCCACCGAAAATAAGGTCGCCAGTTCCATCTCGATGGCCAGTATGCGCTGTTTTCTCAGGTAGTGCACAAATTCTTCATCGAACTCCCACAGTCTTCGGTCGGAGGTGTAGAAGATGCCGCAACGCGGCATCAAATTGGCCTGGCGAACGTATTCGTGCTCCTTGATCGACATTCTGTGCTCTTGCCGTTTTTATATCAACTTTTTACAGGCTTGGTTTCGATAAGGTATCCGTGAAGATCGCCTTCGAGCACCGTAATTATAAACCAAATAAAATGAATACTCAACATATCGATAGGTTAACCATTAATCCAACGTAGTCGGCCCTATTGGTTTGATCTTGTTTTTTTCGACAGCTTCGGTTAATACTTCCCCATCTGTATCCCGGCCGAAATATTTGAAGGTGTCTTCCAGTAAAAATCCAATCACTTCGTCAAAGGCCCTGTCCGCGCCGGAACTGGTTGCATCCCCCAGCCAGATGGGCTTCACCCTGCCGGATTTGCGGTATTCAGCCGCGTCAATGGCAATCATAATCAACCAGCGGCCCTGAACCAATCGCGGATAATCCACCTGGATGGCCGCACCCGGCCATTTTTCCGCTTTTCCTTGCGGATCGCCGGGCAGAACGCCCGAAACACGTCTGCCTGAACCCGTACCGCAGTCAAACAGCAAAAAGCCTTCGGCCGTATCCGCACCACTGAGGGTATAGCCGTTTTTTTGCAGCAGTGTTTCGATCCTGGATCTTAGGCTTTCATGCAAAGCCACATCGCCGGATTCCGGGTTCTGTAAAACGAAAAACGACGTGCCTGCCGGTATTTTGTCCTCGTTTTGAATTTTAAGGTCTGCGTTCACGTCGACCTGATAGACCGTACACCCCGCAAAAGCTGCTGCAATCAATAATACCAGACACCATTTGCAGATAAACGGTTCTGCTTTTTTGGTTGGAATGCAAAAGATATTCGATTTTTTCGATGGCATGCGACACCTCCTGGCAACTGTTTTTGGACTCTTCACATAACGCTCTTGCACACGCTGCCGCAACAGGACAAACCTTTGTGTTTTTCACTTCCACGGCAGCATCTCCCGGGCTGGGCGCTTGACAAACAAGCGCAGACTATGCGTTAAGAAATAATACCATTTTAGCATTTGTCATGTTTCTTGCTGGCCGGCAGCCGAACCATTTCATGGACGCGACAGATAGCGCCGATTGCGATTTTTTCCACCGGAATCGTGCACCGATCCCGTGTAAAACCGATCGCACATTAATACCCGGATGCCACATGGGCGGCAGCGCTGCCCCGTGCCGACTAATTTGTCCGGAGCCGCACAACCTCCGGGGGCTGTATGCCAGCCGTCAACCGATTCTGCCAAAAGGGGCAATATTTAACCAATAGCCTAACCTAACAGGAGGTAACTATGAAAAAGAGAAGCATCCTTATCCTGGTGATCGTGCTGGTCGTTGCCATGGGGACAGCCTGGGCCAAAACACCGCAGAATGCACTGGTCATGGCCTGGCAGTTTGACGACATCATCACCCTGGATCCGGCTGAAATTTTTGAGTTTTCAGGCGCCGAGTATGCCGGCAACACCTATGACCGGCTGATTAATTTTGAAGTCGACAATGTGAGCAAAATCTACGGCGTGGTGGCCGAGAGCTGGAAAGTATCCAAAGACGGTAAAACCTATACATTTAAAATTCGCAAGGGCATAAAGTTTGCCTCCGGCAACCCGCTGACCGCCGAAGATGCGGCCTTTTCCCTGCAGCGCACCGTTATTCTGGACAAATCACCGGCATTTATATTGACCCAGTTCGGGTATTCACCCGAGAATGTTCGACAGAAAATTCGCGCGACCGATAAATACACCCTGGTAATGGAAACCGACAAAGCCTATGCTCCCACTTTTTTGCTGTACTGCCTGACCGCCACCATCGGATCGGTGGTGGACAAGGCCGAAGTCATGCAGCATGAAAAAGACGGCGACCTGGGACACGCCTGGCTGCGAACCCATTACGCCGGATCGGGACCTTATGCGCTCAACACCTGGAAGGCCAGCGAGATACTGTCCCTGGATGCCAACCCGAACTACTGGGACGGCGTGCCCAAAATGAAGCGGGTCATCATCCGCCATATTGCCGAACCGGCCACCCAGCGGCTGCTGATCGAAAAGGGCGACATCGATATCGCCCGCAACCTCGGCCCGGACCAGATAAAAGGCCTGCAAGGCAATCCGGATGTAAAAATCCATTCCTCGCCCAAAGGCGGAATTTACTACCTGGGATTGAACCAAAAACACCCGGCCCTGAGCAAACCCCAGGTCCGGCAGGCACTGAAATACCTGGTTGACTATCAAGGTATTGCCAGCACGATCCTGAAGGGCACCATGGAGGTGCATCAGGCCTTTTTGCCGATCGGTTTTTTAGGTGCCCTGGAAGATAAACCCTTCACCCTGGATCCTGCCAGAGCCAAATCCCTGATGGCTGAGGCCGGCTACCCCAACGGGCTGAAACTGTCCATGGACACCCGCAACAACTTCCCGACCCTCGATATAGCCCAATCGATTCAGTCCACCTTCGCCCAGGGCGGCGTTACCCTGGAAATCATCCCCATGGACGGCAAACAGGCCCTGACCAAGTACAGGGCCCGCAACCATGATATCTACATCGGCCGCTGGGGACCGGACTACCAGGACCCCCACACCAATGCCGACACCTTTGCCCGCAATCCGGACAATTCGGACAACGCCAAATCCAAGCCCCTGGCCTGGCGCAATGCCTGGTATATCCCGGAAATGACCAAAAAGGCCGATGCGGCTGTCAAAGAGCGGGACCCCAAAAAACGCGAGCAGATGTACCTGGAGATCCAGCGTGAACACCAGCAGACATCACCGTTTGTGATCATGTTCCAGGATATCGAAGTGGCGGCCGAGCGCTCCAATGTGCAGAATTTTATTCTCGGTCCGAGTTTTGACAGCAATTTTTATCGGTTTGTAACCAAAAAATAAATGACCTTCGCGTTTGCAATTCCATTGAAGGGCAGCCGGGCATCCCGGATCATCGTCAAAATTCTGGGACTTGTTGTCACGGTTGCCCTGACCTTTTTGGGGCTTCTGTTTATCACCTTTCTGATCGGGCGCGTGGTGCCCATCGATCCGGTGTTGGCGGCGGTGGGCGACCGGGCGCCGGCGGCCGTATACGAGCGGGTCAAAATTGAGCTGGGTCTTCATCTGCCCCTGTACCAGCAGTTCTTTATTTACATCGGCCAGATTCTCAGAGGCGACCTGGGAAACTCGGTGCTGACCGCCAACCCGGTGATCAAAGACATTTTTCGGGTATTCCCGGCCACCCTCGAGCTGGCCTCGGTGGCCACCGTGCTCGGTGTGTTGCTGGGGGTTCCCATGGGAGTGGCTGCAGCTGTGCACAAGGGACGCTGGCCGGATCAGGTCATGCGGGTGGTGGGACTATTCGGCTACTCGGTGCCGGTGTTCTGGCTGGGGTTGATGGGTCTGGTGCTGTTTTACGGCAAACTGGACTGGGTCCCGGGTCCCGGTCGACTGGACGTTTTTTATGAGGGCCTGCTGGATCCGGTGACCGGTGTGATCCTGATCGACAGCGCCCTGGCCGGTGAATGGGAAATTTTCAGAAACGCGGCCGGTCATCTGGTTCTGCCGGCCGCCATCCTCGGTTATTACAGCCTGGCCTATATCAGCCGCATGACCCGCAGTTTCATGCTCGAACAGCTGAGCCAGGAATACATTACGACAGCCCGGGTCAAAGGGGTGGCCGAATGGCGGGTCGTCTGGGTACACGCCCTGGGCAACGTCTGGGTGCCGCTGGTGACTGTCATCGCCTTGAGCTACGGCGGTCTGCTGGAGGGCTCGGTCCTGACCGAAACCGTTTTTGCCTGGCCGGGTCTGGGGTTTTACCTGACCCAGTCCCTGCTCAGCGCCGACATGAACGCGGTGCTGGGCGGCACCCTGGTGGTCGGAACGGTTTTTATCGGGATCAACCTGCTTTCGGATGTGCTCTACCGCCTGCTCGATCCCCGGGCCCGGGAATGACACGAGGCCGAAAGGAGTTGGGATTGCTTTCACCCGGGTGGCGTTGTGTTTATTTTTAGAAGCCGAAGGGAATAATGGAATGCTGGAATAATGGAATACCGAGTTTGAAACACGGTCCGCAGCAGGCTGATTAAAACCTGGTTCAGGAAATGTACTCAGAAATGGTCTCATCCTTCTGAAATCATCATTCCCTTAGTCCAGTAATCCAGCATTCCTCAATGTATTACCAAGTCATAGCGGTTATCTCTGATTTGGCGCAAAAAACCAGGTTTTTGATAACAAGAATATATGATTCGCATGAATTCAAAGGTGCTCATAAATAAACCGGGTAAACGCGAATGGCTGCTTTCAACCGCACCCGCGTCCCGTCTCCAGGCACGATTGGGCCGGGCCTACCTGAACTGGCTGGCTTTCACCGAAAATCGCCTTGCCATGATTGGTCTGCTGATCATCACCGGTCTGGTCATCGTTGCCATCCTGGCGCCAGTGATCGCCCCCTTTGAACCGAATACGCCTGATCTGCAAAGCCGCCTGGAACCGTCCAGCAACCGTCACTGGCTGGGTACCGATGAACTGGGCCGGGATATTCTCAGCCGGATCATCTACGGTTCGCGTCTCACGCTTTACGTGGTTGTGCTGGTAGCCATAATTGCCGCACCGGTCGGGTTGATTATCGGTACAGCGGCCGGTTACACCGGCGGCATCGTGGATACGGCCCTGATGCGTATCACCGATATTTTTCTGGCTTTCCCAAAGTTGATTCTGGCCCTGGCATTTGTTTCGGCCCTCGGGCCGGGCATCGAAAATGCCATCATTGCCATTGCCATTACCTCCTGGCCGCCCTATGCCCGCATCGCCCGGGCGGAAACCATAACCATCCGCTCGGCTGATTTTATCGATGCCGCCCGGCTGCAGGGTGCCGGGCCGATCCGGCTGATCTGGGGTCACATCGTACCCCTGTGCACGTCCTCACTGGTGGTGCGGGTCACCCTCGATATGGCCGGCATCATCCTGACGGCGGCCGGCCTCGGATTTTTAGGGCTCGGTGCCCAGCCCCCGCTGCCCGAATGGGGTGCCATGATCTCCAGCGGCCGCAAATTCCTGCTGGATCAGTGGTGGGTGGCCACCATGCCGGGAGTGGCCATATTCGTGGTCAGCCTGGGCTTTAACCTGCTGGGCGACGGGCTGCGGGACGTACTGGATCCCAAGTCAGAAAATTAGTACTTTGCTCGAAAGCAAAAATCAATTGAGACGTATGGGAAAAGAATGTTTGTTCAGGTTTTTTTTACAGATAATTCCAAAAAAAAATGGCCAATAACAACCAATAACCAAATACCAATATTCAATGATCCAAAACTGTTTTGGGTTTGGTTCATTGAAATTTGAGATTTGTTTGGAATTTGGGATTTGTCATTTGAAATTTAAGTGACATTCTCGGAGTTCTTCTTATGCTGCTCAAGCAACACATGATAACCATATGGCCCCTCTAGTCGAAATACAGGACCTGAATGTCACTTTCGCTACCCGTAAGGAACTGGTGCATGCGGTACGCGGGGTCAGTTTTACGATGGGTCGTGAAAAACTCGGCATCGTCGGTGAATCCGGTTCCGGGAAAACGGTCACCGGCCGTTCCATCCTGGGCCTTATTCGTCCGCCGGGCAGAGTCAGGGCCCGAAAACTCTTTTTTGACGGCCTTGATATGCAGCGGGCCGATGAAAAAAGACTGCGACAGATTCGCGGCAGTCGCATATCCATGGTCATGCAGGACCCGAAATTTTCCCTGAACCCGGTCATGAAGGTGGGGCGCCAGATCGCCGAAGCCTGCCGTATCCACACCCGCATATCCGGCGCACAGGCGCGATTCAAGGCGCTGGAGATGCTGGAAACGGTCAGAATCAGAGATCCGCAGCGCGTCTACAACGCTTATCCCCACGAGGTGTCGGGCGGCATGGGGCAACGCATCATGATCGCCATGATGCTGGTTTCGGACCCGGATCTGCTGATCGCCGACGAACCGACATCGGCCCTGGATGTCACCGTTCAATTGCAGCTGCTGGCCATCGTCGACGATCTGGTCACCAGCCGGGGAATGGGGCTCATATTTATAAGCCATGATCTGAACCTGGTGGCCTCTTTTTGCGATCGGATCATGATCATGTATGCCGGTAAGGTAATGGAAATCTGCAGCGCCGCTGAACTGGAAAAAGCCCGTCATCCCTACACGCGTGGTCTGCTCAACTGCCTGCCCCGGATTGATGGCGGTCGGGGCGATCTCGCGGTGCTCGAACGGGACCCGGCCTGGCTGGAGGAAAGCGGTGATTGAAGTCAGTGATCTGAAAGTGTCCTTCGGTCGCGGCCTTCAGGCAGTTGACGCCGTGCGGGGCATATCCTTCAAAGTCGCGGAGGGGGAGGTTTTCGGTCTGGTAGGCGAATCGGGATCGGGTAAATCGACCGTATTAAGAGTGCTGTGCGGTTTGATTTCCAACTGGGAAGGGCGCATCGCCATCGATGGTGCCCGCCAGGGCCAAAAGCGGAACAAAGACTTCCACAAAAAAGTGCAGATGGTTTTTCAGGATCCATACGGTTCGTTGCACCCCCGGCATACGGTTGACCGGATCCTGGCAGAACCGGTGACCATCCATCACCTCGGAGATACCGATGAGCGTATTGACCGAACCCTCAAGGAAGTAGGCCTGGGACCTGAATTCCGTTTTCGCTATCCCCACCAGCTGTCGGGCGGACAGCGACAGCGGGTGGCGGTGGCCCGGGCATTGATTTTAGAACCCCGCATCATGCTGCTGGATGAACCGACATCGGCCCTGGATGTCTCGGTCCAGGCCGAAGTTCTCAATCTGTTATCCAACCTGAGAAGAAAACGGGGGCTGACGTATATACTGGTCAGCCATGATCTGGCCGTTGTGGCCCACATGTGCCATCGGCTGGCAGTCATGAATCATGGCCAGGTGGTTGAAGAACTCGATGTGGGGTCACTCCGGCTCGGCGGCCCACAGCAGCCCTACACCCGCCAGTTGATGACCGCCAGTTTGGGATACGATCGGGATGCAATCGATGCCTTTGAAGATTTCGCGGCGGAAATATAATGGGACACAGATTAACATGGATAATAACAGATTAAAGATTAAAAAATATCCAATACTCAACAAGAAATAACGAATGTTGAAGGAGTCGCTTCGCTCCCTCTAAAGAGGTATAGGTCATCGGTCATTGAATACAGGTCATGGAAACTCTGCCGCGTTGTCTTTTCTTATTTATTCTTTGCGTCTTTGGCCTGCCGCGCCATCTTGTCACGTCGTAGCTCGAAGAGCGAAGTCGGAAGTTTCGCGTAAGCGGAACGACGGCGGGCGGCTTTGCGTGAGACAAAGAAATACAGATAGATTCCCTTGATCAAGCATACAATAACCTATCTGTGTTGATCTGCATTCATCCGTGTTCCATTTATAAATCCGAACCAGCAGACGTCAAAAATGAACTCCAAAATGATTCGCAGACTCAGGGTATACACCGAATCCTGGCCCATCCGGGGTACATTTCGGATCTCCCGCGGCAGCATTACCGAGGTGCAGGTAGTCGTTGCGGAAATCGAACAGGACGGTTGTATCGGCCGGGGAGAATCGGCCCCGTCCGATCGCTATGGCCAGAATGTGGCCGGGGTCACCGAACAGATTCTGGGTCTCGGGGATCGGATTGCGGCCGGCATGGACCGCATTGAATTGCAGTCCGTCCTGCCGGCCGGTTCGGCCCGCAACGCGGTGGATTGTGCCCTGTGGGATCTGGGAGCCAAACTTGCCGGCCAACCGGCCTGGCATCTGGCAGGACTGAAAACGTGCCATCCCCTGCAAACCGCCTACACCATCAGCCTGGACGCCCCCGAAACAATGGAACAAAAAGCGCGTAAACACGCCCAGCGGCCGCTTTTAAAACTGAAATTGACCGGAGAAGGCGACGTTGACCGGGTTGCCGCGGTGCGGTCCGGCGCGCCTGACTCCCGTCTCATCGTGGATGCCAACGAATCCTGGGACCCGGCACTGTTTAAAACCATGGCACCGCAGTTAAAAGACCTGGGTGTGGAAATGATCGAGCAGCCCTTCCCGGCCGGTGCGGATGCCGCCCTGGCCGATCTGGCCCACCCGATACCGGTCTGTGCCGACGAATCCTGCCACGATTCGGCCAGCCTGAACACACTCAAAGACCGGTATGAGGTCGTCAATATCAAACTGGAAAAAACCGGCGGTCTCACCGAAGCGCTCCGGGTGCGGCAAACCGCCCGGAAGATGGGCTTTCAAATCATGGTCGGGTGCATGGTCGCCACCTCGCTTGCAATCGCCCCGGCCGTGCTGGCCGCCCAGAGAGCTGAATTTGTGGACCTGGACGGCGCCCTGCTGCTCGAAAAAGACCGGCCCCACGGACTGATTTACAGAAACCACAGCCTGCATCCACCACAGCCGGAACTGTGGGGCTGAGGAAGAAGTGCCTAAAGTGCGCTAAAGTGCATCTAAAGTGCCTAAAGTTGAGGAGTCGCTGCGCTCCGAAACAGGAAGTTCGAAGTGCGAAGTGAACTTACGTCTTCGCTGAAGCTACGCCGCACAGGAAAGTGCAGAGTTAAGGAAACGCTGTCGCGTCGCCGATATTTGAAATTAGGAACCTATGAAATGATTTTTATCTTACTTTTTTTCTCACGCAAAGCTGCCAAAGATAGAATTCCTTGATCCAGGATCCAGCCGGGCCGCCGGGCGAGACAAAACCCGGATTGAACGAGCAGGAAACTGGTTCATTTCATATTTGTTACGAATTTCGTTTTTTACGTCATTCCGGACGAGCCCCAAGGGCGAGATCCGGAATCCATTGGTCGTATTCGTAGCTTCGTGTGAGCTTTGCTCGCCGGCCAATTTTTCTGGATCCCGGCTCGCGTCACTGACGTTCCTTGGCCGGGATGACGAATATAGAACTGCCCAAAGTATTCATGGCATGATTGAGTTTCATATTTGTTACGAATTTCGTTTTTTACGTCATTCCGGACGAGCCCCAAGGGCGAGATCCGGAATCCATTGGTCGTATTCGTGGCTTCGTGTGAGCTTTGCTCGCCGGCCGATTTTTCTGGACCAGGTAGGTTTGTTTAATTTAATTGACGGAGCGAAGCGACTCCTCAACTCCGCACTCCGAACTCCGGACTCCGAACTTTTATGTTAATTCCTATTCAGATGAGCCGATAATTTAATATCTTGAGGTATTTGTTATGAACAAAAAACTAGCCGAACACGTGGCCGATCTTCACCGCCGGGCGTTTACGGTCGATGCCCATTTCGATTTGACCTACGATGTGGCCAACCGCAGGGAGCGGAATGATCGCAAGGTAATCGAAAGCCAATACCTGGAAAGTTTTACAGCGGGCGGGTTTGATTTGATCGTTTCGTCAATTTTTATTCACAGTTTTTTTCTTCCGGAAATGGGCCTGCGCAGAGCCCTGGATCAGATCAGCTGTCTGATGGAGGAAATCGACGAAACACCGGGTCGTTTCAGAATCTGCCGTACGACTGCAGAGGCCCTGGCAGTCAAAGCAGCCGGTGAACTCGGTATTTTTCTCTCCCTGGAGGGCGCCGACCCTTTACAAAACGATATTCGGCTCTTGCGAATTTTCTACGAACTGGGCGTGCGGGGCCTTGGACTGGTCTGGAGCCGGCGCAATTATGTCGGCGACGGGGCGGTATTCAAAAGCGTGCGCGAGGGCCGCAAAGGCGGACTGACGGCATTCGGTGTCGATCTGATCGAAGCGGCCGAGGCCCTGGGCATGTTCATCGACGTCAGCCATATCAACGACGAGGGATTCTGGGATGTGATGGATGTTGCCCAAAAACCGCTCATCGCCTCGCACTCCAATTGCAGATCCCTGGCCGGTTCCATGCGCAACCTGACCGATGATCAGATCAAGGCCCTGGCAAACAAAGGCGGGGTCATCGGCATGAACGCGTTAAATGCTTTTATCCGGGACAATGAACCGGACACAACGGTGGCCCAGTTTCTGGACCACGTCGATCATGTGGTGCACCTTGCCGGTATCGAACATGTGGGCATCGGCTTCGATCTGTGCGACAGCTTTAAAAACTACCTGAGTGTGGCTCAGCCCCTGGAAACCTATGATGTTATCAAAAGTCACGCCGATCTGGTTGAATTTACAGGCGGTTTGATCGAACGCGGCTATTCGGACGATGACATTCTGCTGGTGCTGGGAGGTAACTTTATGGGGGTGTTTAAGAAAATATTGTCTTAAATTATCCTTCAGATTTAGCGCAGCAGCAATTTTGCCAATCCGCGATTGCGGCTTGATTATCTGTAATTCGGAGTATGTATTTTCAAGCGGTAGGGGCGGGGTTTATCTCCATAAGCACTAAGTTGTCTTAGTTACATTTACCGATTCTATTTATGCTGTCGCGGTTTTTTTAAAGAATAGCATCGAACAGACTGAACATCGAACATCGAACTCCCAACGTTGAACATCGAATAATGATGTCGCTGCGCTCCGCAATTTTATTTCAATTATGCCCATAAATCCGATGTCAAACCTATAATGATTGTTTTTGATTATATTTAGTGCAAAGATCTATATGATTCTCATGGAATACTCAGATAGCCATTCTTCAAAGTCTGCAGATTGTTTCTTTCATCTTTTCGCATTCATAATTCGATGTTGGACGTTCGATGTTCGATGTTCATTTATTTTATCGAACTTTCACAGTCTCACGGTTTGAAAAACAACTTTGCGCTTATGGGGATAAACCCCGCCCCTGCATCTGTCAAAAGAAAGGCAGATATAACATGGAGGCTTCGACAGGCATATTCGAAGCGAAGATCATTCCGCCGGCGGCGGTCCGGGCGGCCGGCCCTGGTCCTGCCTGCCTTCGCCACGTTCTCTGCGCCCGGATTTGCGGCGTGCTTGCTTGTGCCTTTTCCTTTTTTGAAATTCTGTCTTTAACTGCTGGAAGCGTTCGGCCCCCAGCAGCTTGCGTACATCCAGCAGGAACCGGAAACGTTCTGTTGCAAGGCTGTCCCGGGCACTGTTCATCTGCTTGAACTGCTCTATTACCCCGGCCTCGTCCAGAGGGTCTTTGTCCATCAAAACCTCCAGCTCAAAACGTTCCAGCTCCAGATCGCCTTTGAGTTGGATGAGCTTGCGATGGCTGTCGACGTACTTTTGATCCAACATTTTAATTTCTTCCTGGCTCAATTTCATGGTCGCTGCAGTATTTGCGTTGCGCCACCATTTTCCACGGGGCATGTCCTTGCCAGACGCAAATGCGGGTATGGCGATGAACACCGCCAGCCAAATGAGTTTTTTATACATGGTAGATCCCCTTTCCTTTTTCACTTAATGAATCGTTGTCAGCATCCGGATCCGGAACCACGAACTCCATAAATTCTTCACTGAATCCCGTTTCTTCATCACCGATTATTTCCAGAAACACATCGGGCAGGGCGCTGTCCGACACCACCTGCATTTCGGTATCCGGATCGCCGTTTTCTTCGAGTGTGGATACCGTCAGGTTCGGCCCGTCGACGGTAACGATTTCGGGGCCGTTCCACCAGATGGCGACAATCAAAGCCCCGGCGGCGACGGCCGCCGGCACCAGGGCAAAGCGCCAGTGCCGGCGGTTGGCCGTTTCGACCGGCAGGGACACGGGCCGTTGCGGCAGGGGCGAATATTGGGTGGCCCGTCGACCGATACGGGTCAAATCGGCGGTCATCCGGGCGACCCGGTTACGGCAGGGCTGACAGCGCGATAGATGCGCCCGTTCCGCCCCGGTCAAGTCCCCGGCATCGATCACGGCCCGCAGTATCCGGTCCGCATTAAGATGGTCATTCGCCTGACTGCCCATTGATGGTCTCCCGTAACAGCTGGTTAATGGCAGTCGAATTTTTAAATTTCGACAGCGCACGATAAAGATGGGTTTTGACGGTACTTTCACTTTTACCCAGTACCCGGGCAATTTCGTTAAGCATTAATTGATCCCAGAACCGCAGCAGAAAGACCTCCCGTTCCATGCGCGGCAGCCGTTCCAGAAAGGTGCCGACCTGGTCCCAAAAGTCCTGCCGTATCAGGCGCTCCTGCGGATCCAAACCGCTGTCGCAGATAGGGTCGTGAAAAGATCCCGGCGTTTCAACGGCGGTCAAACCCACAAAAGCCAGCAAGCGCTGCTTGCGGTGGAAGTCGCGAGTCCGGTAGACGGCAATCGAAAAGAGTCAGCTCCGAAATTTACCGGCATCTTTGAGTCCGGGCAGGCGATCGAAGGCCCGCATAAACACCTCCTGGGTAATGTCTTCGGCATCCGGACGGGAGCGTGTCCGGTAAAAAACCATCCGGAAAACGGCCGCCTGATAGCGGTCGACAAGCATTGCAAATGCCTGTCGCTCTCCGGCACCGGCCCGCCGGGCCAATTCCGCGTCCGTTTCCGACTCTGCGTTGGCTACGTCCTGGTGTGCAGTCTCGTTCATGGTATCTTCAGATTCCGGTTTATGGCACCGGTGCGATGTGTTTGTCCAATATGACGCAAAACGGGAGGAATTCGTCTACATGAAAACGAAAAAAATCGATTCGAACGACCTATTTCAAGTGTCGATCTCTTCGGTTTCGGCACTGTCGGAATAATAGGCAGGTATCGGGGATTTGCCGGCTTTTTTAAACAACGCCGCCACCTGGTTGGCCAGCTTGATCCGGAAACCGTGGCGGTCAAAAAAAAGGCGCGTTACATTGGCGAGTTTGTCATCGACGGTGCCCATAAAAATCTGCGGGGTGGCAATCGGAGACCTCAGGGCGGGCTGGACGATGTTGACGATCCTGCGGCGCAATCTCATTTTGTCGACCTTGCTCAGGCGCTGTAAAAGGATCAGTTCATTGTCAAACAGCCGGATGACTTTCTGGACATCTCGATTTTTGAGCTTTGGCATTGGGCTCTCCCTGCGAATGAGATGAAGGGAACATCAACCCGGATATTTCATGAGGTTATTGCAGAGAGAGGTAAAGGAGAAACAATATCAAGCAGTTCCTTGAGAGCCGGGCGCATCGATTCAGCGCACCGTTTAGAACATTAATATCAGCCGAAGGAAATGAACAAGTATCACGAAATTCTGGGTCATAAATGAAGTGGCAGGCCAGGAGGGACTCGAACCCCCAACATCCGGATTTGGAGTCCGGCGCTCTACCAATTCGAGCTACTGGCCTGCGTCGAGTTAAACCGTCAATACGTTTTATCGCGGGAAATGTCAAGCCATCCCTAAAAAAAGACCGGGCCTGGCGGCCGGTCTTTTTTTAGGGTGGAAAGGGTAAAAGATTAAAAGGGCCAAAGGGTAATTTAAGTCCTGACGCAACGATAACCGTTGTAGCTGTAGCGGTAGCTCGGGTCGCTCCAGCCGCGAAAAGCACAGCGCACGTAAGCCCGATCGCCGTACCAGGAACCGCCCCGCAGGACGAAGCTATTTTTATAGTCTTCATGCGGACTGCAGGTCCACTCCCAGACATTGCCCGCCATGTCATAGCAGCCTTCCGGGCTGATGCCGTTGGGATAGCGCGTCACCCGGGTGGTCTTGCCGATTCCCGATTCTTCGATATTGCATTTTTCGCTGTCGAATTCAGCCCCCCAGGGATATTGGCGACCATCGGTACCCCGGGCGGCCCGTTCCCACTGCTGCTCGGTGGGCAACTGTTTGCCGCCCCAACGGGCAAAAGCTTCGGCTTCATAATAGCTGACCCCCACCACCGGGTGCTCGGGTTGGTTCCATTTTTTGTCCGACCAGTATTCGGGCTGCGAAACATCATTTTCCTGCCGCCACTGCCAGCCCTTCTCGCTCCAGTGCTGTTTGCTCTCGTACCCGCCATCTTCCACAAATCCCCTGTACTGGTGGTTGGTCACCGGATAGACGTCGATTTCGAAGTCGGTTTCGATGTGGATCTCCTGTTTGTCATCGCCGTACGGAAAGGAGCCGGCCTTCACCGGCACCATCTCCGCCAGGCCGGTTTTTTTGCCAGGCTTGGCCGCTCTGCGGGCCGACTTCACATCGGCCACAGCTTCCGGTTCTTCCACCTCGGTCGGGGCGGCGATCACGTCCAGTGAAATAAGTTGGCGCACCTGGTCGCGCGAAAGCTCCATCCTGCGTACCAGCTCAACCAGACGGCCGTTTTCCAGATAGGACAGCACCGATTTTTCGCGCACCTCAGCCACTTTTTCAGAATCGATTCGCCAGTGACCGGTACCGGCCTCCTGCACCGAAACCTCCTTGATCACCCGCCGCAGGATGTTGAAGATTTCCGGATTTTCACGGGATTCGTCCACCAGATCGCGGTCTTCGAATTCGAGAATCTTCCAAAACAGCAGGGCGGTCTCGTCGACACCGGTTTGCTTGTGGCGGTGGATGCCCTCCATCATAGCCAGATCGTTGATAAAGCGTTTGAAGCGTCGGGGGTTGTTGCGCACCACCGGCAGGATGTGCACCAGGTGGGGATCGAGCTGTTCATACACTTTGCGATGGGAATCCTGCAGGTAGGTTTTAAAATCGCTGCCGGATACTCGCGGCAGGTTGAATGTCACCTGGACGATCTTGTCCATGAATTTGCGGGCGTTGTCGTCGCCGTAGCTATCCTTGAAGGCATCGCGCAAAATGTCCTCGGCCGCGCCAATGACAAATACGCAGCCCTTGATGTCCATAAAAAGCTTGACCGTTTCCAGCACCTGGACGATGCGCTGCCGGGGGCAGCGGTCCAGGTCGTCGATGAAGACCACCAGGGCACCATGGGTGTCGTCCGGCTCTTCGGCGTCGGTCCACATGGGTCGCATCCTGGTGTAGGTCCAGATCAGGCGTTTGAAAAAGTCTTCAAAAACGGTGTAAAAACCGAGTTTTTCTTTGTATTGCGGCTGCCGGATAAACTCGCCGACGTCCAGGCCGATAAATTCTGCGGCAAGTTTCCCAATACCTTTCTGGACGTCTACGCCGGCCACCCCTTTTTCGATCTCGCCCTTCAGCCGGTCGATGAAAGACGGGCTCTGTTTGATCGCCTTGAAAATCTCCTCGATCAGGGCTGCCAGGATTTCGTCGCTGCGGCTGTATTTCCAGGCCTGGAACCAGACCGTCTTGCAGGGACGGTGGAGCCCGGCATCCCATATTTTTTCTTTTTTCCAGTACCTCCGGTTGCCCGCCAGGTCCTGCACGAGTTTCATCAGAGTAGTCTTGCCCGAACCCCAGGGACCGTAAATGCCGATCACCAGCGGGGTGGCATTCTTCTTGCCGGCGATCACCTCGGCGATGGTGCGGGCATAGGCTTCGAAGCCGAAGCCGACTTTGTGATCCTCGGGCGCATCGCTGATAATGCGGACGGTTTTGGCAGCCGGACCTTTTTTCCCGCCATCTGTCGTATTGCCGGCATCGGGTTTGTCTTCTGATCCCATGTGTTTGTCCTTGTTGAGGTTCGGGTAAGGAAAAAATGAAAGTCGGATTAATTCGAAGCCATCTTAAAAATAATGTTTTTTCTCGCAGGGGCGGGGTATATCCCCGCCCAAAGCCTTATTGGCAAGGGTTTACGGGCGGGGATAAACCCCGCCCCTACTCCGAATTTTGGGCCGCCCATTACTACATATCACGTAATATCTATTTGTTATTTTTAGCAGTTATTTCTGGGACACAACATTTAAAGATGTCGAAGAAAAGACTCAGATCCAAAGCTCGGCTGGCGTTTGCTTGTGGCAAAGCAGGTATCGATCGTCACCGCCCTTCAGCAATAGAGAATCGACAACAAATGGTCAAGGTTAATTTACAAGGCTGATAACCACCACAAAAGCAGCCATGAAACGTCCCCCACTAACGCCGATGGCAGGAAAGAAAAAGCACCCGCTATTACGACCCAAAGACAACCCAGGGAAGTATTTTAGTAGGATTAAATCATAAACATCGCTTCCAAGGCAACCCCTGTCCACCGCAGGCCTGCGGGCAATGGGCTCGCTTTTGCAGTTCAAATTACATGATTGAAATTCTTATTACAAATTAAAGCATTTTAAGACGGTAGAAATTATGGGCACCATTATTGCATAAAACACCGAAGTTCTTCGGCTGTTTAGAGAAGATCCTGTTATTCCAACGGTTCTACACACATCGATTTCGAAGTAAAACAATTTGCGGCTATTATTCGACCGATTTTTGTCAGTTGTACGGATGCAGCTGCGCCAGTTCGGTCTGACACGGTACGTTAACCTGAAGCAGAAAGTGAAAGAATATGCCGGAATCCTTTATGACGTTGTTTCCTCATCTAACCGCCGGAATGAAATTAGGTAAAGCTGCAATTGGCAGCAGCCTGGCCGTCAACAATATGGCGCTGTCTGCCATTCAAACCGGGGCCAGCACCGTGAACACGCAGCACCGCTGGGCCAACAGCCTGCTGCGAATTTTCTGTTCGCTGGCTGACCCGGGCAGACAGATCGGGCTTTGTCGCAGTCTCGATTTCTATCAACAAAATATCGAATCGACCTTCGATCAGTTCATCGGACAGGTCAGCGCTCCTTTTGAACGTTTTGAGCAGAATCGCTGCGGCGAACTGGAATTTCTGAAACTGTTTACCGACACCAAATCCGAACAGAACTGGGAGGTAACCGATGACCGGGCCCGGGTGCTGTTGGATCTGCCCGGCATGAAACTCATCGACATATCCACCGCATCCCGGCACCGCATCGACAACTACACCGTGGTTTTCGCCCCCCGGGCCGGCCATCATTCCAATATTGCCGAACGGGTCGCACGCTACATGCGCGATCAGGGACTGTCGCGCATGGCGATCGTCGAGCAAAAATGCGCCCAGGATATTCCTTTGGATGTTGACGGCGAGCGCCACTACGAAAATTTCGAGGGCCAGGTCGATCAATATCGACAGATCCTGACCCATCTGAAAAATCTGACCGGTTGTCCGCCCCACCTGGTGGCCGTCTGCCAGCCCGGTCCGCTGCTGATGACCACCCTGATCCTCAACCCCGGTCTCGGAAAAACCTTCGGCTCGGCCGGCTCACCGATGGACACCGATGCCGAAAACGGATTTCTGACCGATTTTGCCCGCACCATGGGTGAAAGCTATATCGACCGCATGATCGATTTTTTCGGGCGCATCGTGGGTGTCGAACATACCGGTTCGGGCCGGCGGGTCTATGACGGACGCCTGCAGGTCATGGCATTTTACATGCTCGGCTTTCAGCAGCACCTGCAAAACTTAAAACGGTTGTTGAGTGACCTTAAAAAAGGCCGGCGTAAAAACGCCGAACGCCAAAAGGCTTTTTACCTGTGGTACAATCACGTCATGCATTTCCCGGCCGGTTTTATCCGCGACACCTTCAAAAAGGTATTTGTCCGCAATGCGCTGGTCAAGGGCGAGCTGCAGATCGGCGATAAGACCATCGGTATTAAAGATTTCCCCGGTCATGTCCCGATCTGGGCCATCGGCGGGCTGAAAGACAACATTGCCCCTGCCGGCCAGGCCACCGCGCACATAGAGCAGATCGATTCGGTTCCCGGGCAGGATAAATTGAGTATCCTGTGCGATGCCGGCCACATGGGCCTGTTTCGTTCCACCCGGATACTGGATACCGAATACAGCAAGGTCGTCAAATTTATGCTGGATCGCAGCGATAAATAAAACTCCCGGCAGCATGCTGCCGGAGTTTTATTGAATAAAAAAAGCAGGGCCAATGGCCCTGCTTTTTTGTTTGGTTGTTTTTAATTTTCGATCGGCTAGTTAATGCAGGTTCCTTCGATGTTTGCACATGTCAGGTCTACAAACGCCGGAGAACCGTTAAAGTGAATATCGATCAGATCATCGGACTGATCAACAAAGGCCCTTACGGTATCATCCCCGGATGTGACCGAAATGTCTCCGGCTGTGGGGCAGTCATTGACGCCTGTAGGTACAAATATATCCGTGGCGGTTGAAATGGTGGCCCAGCCACCGATGCAATTGTTGTTGATCATGCCATTGATTGAGATCGATTCGCCTCCGGTTAATTCCTGGAATTGGATGGCCAGCTGATGAAAAGAGGCGTCGATCGTTTGGCCGTCCGCAAGGCCCGCAACATCACCGGTGATTGTAATAACTGCCGACGAAAGTTCCTCCCCGGCAAAGACCATGCTGTCGGTGATCATCTGGTAACCGGTCATGGTGATATTTTCTGATGTGGCCGAATTCTGATATTGGAAATAGGCCGTCGTAATGGTCAAGTTGTCAAAATCCAGGGCCAGCAGGTTGCCGGTCATGCGGATCGTCATGGTGCCGTCCATTGTTTCGGTGCCTTCCACACAGTTGTCATAATCGGCTGTCACAGACAGTGAACCGGAGAGCAGGGCTTGTGCGATTTGTTGTTGGGTGAGTTCAGGCACATCCATGGTGCCACCACCTAAACAGGGTTCGACGGCAAAGGGTGCGGATTTTCCCTGGAGCTGGGCTGAAGCCGAACGCGACAGCGCCAGTGCCTGGTCGATCACACTTCGCATCGGTGAATCGGTATTATTGTCGGTGCCGACAGCATTTAGATCGATGCCGCCCATGGCCGCCGACGGGCCGGCCATATTGACCGCCTGCATCGCAACATCCGCAGCGACGTCGGCATCAATATCAGACAAAGACGCCGATTCCGCGGGTGCGGCACTGCCACCGTCGTCCCCACCGCCGCCACTGGCGATGATAAACAGTGAACCCACAAAAAACAGGGCCAGGATGCAGGCCCCCATAACAGATGATTTGAAAAATTTGCCAATCGTTACCTTACGCATAACTACCTCCCCCAAAATGAATATTAATGTGCGCTTTTGCAATGATTTTGTCAGATCATTGCAACTTCGTTTTACCGCAAGTTCAGATTTTCCCGGTTGTGCAACAGGATATGGTGCAGGTTGGTCACAGGGGGGCAGTTTATGCAAAATTCGATCCAAAGAATTCATTCAAAGACGATTCTGGCCCAGGTACTTGCGAGCCCATTCGATTGGCAGGCCGGTAAAGATATCAGGTACACCGATGGTGACATTCCGGCGAAAAAGCTGATCGCCCTGAAACTCCGAAAAATACGCAGTATCAGGTTAATAATTCCCCTTGGCGGCAAACAAAGGACAGTTTGAACGGTGGGCACACAAGGACAACGGGTCGCGTTGTGATGAATCTTATAGATCGTCTTTACGGGGGCATATTCACGGTGGATACCCCAATTGGGTTGCGGTGTTGACGATTTGCGTCACGTTTGATGCCGCACTTTGTCATTTTGCGCTGAAATTATCACCTATTTCCATGAAATCACAAATACTGCCTGTATTCGACTTTATTAAAATGTCACCCGGTGGATGACAGCTGCCTTGGTGGGCAGGCTCACTACGGTTGCATCCTTGAATGCCCCTGCATTGCGGGATCATACGTCTGATCCTTTAGATTGGAGTGACCGTCTTGCCAATGAACACCTCGAACTCGTAAACTATCCGAACCAACGTATTTTACGAATTGCGAAAAACAGATTGACATACTACACAGTAGTATTACAATTGTCTTATACCTAAAAAATTTGGCTGCAGGCTGGAGCCATTAAAATACGCGCCCCGGAGTTCGGGATCGTGAAGGAAGGCGACTGATGCAAACCGATCGCAGAAGGTTCAAGCGTTACACGGTCAGAGATCAGATCATTGCCGTTTTCAAGCCCGAACCGGTTAAAATGGCGCCGATTATCGATATCAGCATGCGCGGCATGGCGGTCAGTGACGGCAATTACATCGTCTTTGATGATATCAGGCCGGATCTGGAGATCATGTCTTCGGACTGTAGCTTCTACCTTGACAAAGTCCCTTTCCAGTTCGTTACCGATATTCAGGACCTGGAACCGCGTCTGGCTGCTGCGGACGACCATCGCGTTGTCAGGCTTAAATTTGGCCGGCTGCTCGGCGCCCAGGAAGCGCAACTGCGGTACCTTATCCGTCACCATTGCTCAGGCAGCTACAAACCGCGTACGGCCAAACGATTTGCCAGGTTCTTCGACCAGTTTCGCGCTACCCGGGATTTACGTGACAGCTGCCGGGGCTTCTTCACCCGTGAGCAAGGACCTGTCTGACAGGCACTCGCCCTATATTCAGTTCCATCCATGAACGCTGCATTTGAATACGCCGCAGATGCCTTGCATGTATTACCCCCACCTTGATTACCGGATTTCAACATTGACCGGAAAAAAATCAAAGCTATTTGAGCAGTCGGGGAGTTTTTTAAGCAATCCCAGAATCTGTGGGAATTGAGAGCACCCGGATTTATCGCTTCTGGATAGCGAAGGAATGACGGTCATCGTAGCCGAAAACTCCCCGACCCCTGAGCTATTTAGTCCTTTTTCCCATCCCTGATTCTGCTTGCTGCAAGGCAGATGCCGCGCAGACTGTTTCATAACAGCAAAGCGCCTCCTGGAAATATTTCATTTAAACTTGACGGTTATCTGGGTAAATCCCTGGCCATACTTAATTCCTGGAAGGACAGCTTATGCCAATTGACATCCCGGCAGGGGTTATAGTAGTTGTCAAAAATATGTTCTGTTTGGATAGGCCCTACGCCAGTTGAAAAGCAAGCCGGAACAACTGTGAGAAAAAGTTCGGAGTGCGAAGTGCGGAGTGCGGAGCCTGCCCTGGCGCTTTAGCGAAAAAATGCTGCATTTGTAAGAATTATTCTTAAATGTCTGGAACTTCGGTGTTCGATCGGTAGCCAGTTCTGGGCCAGGGCCCGCCC
>Ga0126335_1000285_pt1 | contig 23732 bp, 10 predicted proteins | sample OlaspJWI45metaG_FD_108409 | JGI IMG/M metagenome (GOLD analysis project Ga0126335, IMG submission 108409) | Marine gutless worms symbiont microbial communities from Oahu, Hawaii - Olavius sp. 1 OAHU.JWI-45 metaG | ecosystem: Host-associated > Annelida > Digestive system > Unclassified | place... | reverse complement strand
GGGTAGGGAAAGGGGGTTAAATTTTGGTTCCCCCCACTTTTCAGACCAAAGTTACGCCCCTGCGCACACCAAAGGCAAAGGTAGAGAACACATCATATAGCAACCTCATCATAGAAACGCTCAGGTATGGCACGCGTTGTCAAAGGATCACACAGTTTTTCCTGCCATCTACGCTTTTATCCACCATCGGAATGAACCATACCTGCCTTTGTCTTCCCAGCTGGTGCTCATTTGCTGACCCCGGAAGAATGAAAGGTTGAGTTGGTCTAGGTAATAACGTTGAGTTAACAGTTTACTCAGGACCAAGCACCTATCTTAGCTTTAAGACGCTTGTATAGCTAGAGTGGTATGCAGCAACTGTTGTGATGTAGCCGTTGCCGCGTGGCACGTGATGATGGCCAGACTATTGGACTAGTAGAGTTTTCCGAATGAGACGATTGAGATAAGATAAGATAAGATAAGGTGTTGTAGCCCTTCCAGTACATGGGGGCCAAGGTCATTGTCCCAGAAAACTTTCTGAAACTCTTAAATTGTATTAAGTAAGTAAGTAAGTAAGTAGGTAGTACTTTAATAACATATGACAAACGCACATGCAACATCGGAATATAGCAAAGGAGAAATACACTGTATAGTCTGTGGAAAAATGTACAAGTGAGAATAAAACATAAAAGCAGCATTAATAGATGTCTCTAAACAGCATTCTATATGCAAAGTTTTGTTTCATAGCAGCATTGACATCCACGGGCAATGTGAGGTTGTGTGTACGGCAATAGCTCCATTTCAGTTGCTGCAGTATCGTATCATCATCGTTAGTTGTATATTGCATACACCTACAGCATATTGCGTACATTGGTACATGTATATCGACTGTAGACGAGATCCGTACAGATATGATCCAAATTTTTTATCAGTTTTGTGCTCCACGCATGACTCTGGGGACAAATGGGGGTTAAACTCTCTCCAGACTCTCTTGACTGGCTTCATCTCTGTTTATGACGGTTGCAAATGTACAGTCAGATCAGCAGTCACTTGAAACAAGCTGTCTATCTGAATCTAATGCATCTCACGATGTTTTGTCATCATCTTGCTGCTGCTGCTGTTGCTGTTGTTGGTTGCAATGGTTGTGTTGATGTTCGCAGTTCCGCTTCGCAGCATCTGACCACAATAATGAACAACGACGAAATACAATCAGTTGAACGTCATGCACTGTACTTCGAGTATTTAGGTTCATCTGTATGTAGGCATTATTAAGGGCAATATAGTACCCTGGACTTTTATGGTGCAAGTTACAACCTTTGCTACTGTAAATATTATAGTGTGCCCAGAAGCCAGCTGGGCTAGCTTTGTCTGCCGCACTTGACGATGACACGACGCCAAAGACTGCAAAGCACCTGTGGCAGATGAGACCAGTCCGTAGTAAGACGCTGTTCTAGGTCAAACCACGGTGAGTTAACAGTTTGCTTAGTTTTTTCCATGTCTTCTAAATTTTGCCACGAATGCATCACCTAGACGTTCAAATAACTCTCAGCATAAACATTTTTTCAAACCCCAAATACATCAAAATCGTTTGGCGACCGCACTTCGCCCGGACCCGCTGTGGGAGCTTACAGTGCACCCCAGACCCCAGCTGGATTCAGGCTATGCAGTAAAACTTTTTTCCGCCAAAGTGGAAGTATATGACCTTATTTTTCACTAATTACTGGACTTAACGTCACAAGGGGTGGTGGGTGACATAATCTTTGGGTATTTTTGTCAATATTCATTTACAATAGCCATCACCAGAAGCATTTTTCAGGCCCAAAATACACCAAATATCGTTTGAAGGCCGGGTTCTTCCGGGACTCGCTGTAGGAACTTGCAGCGTTTCCCGGGACCCCCTAGATGGATTTAGACTTCTCGCGCCTTCGGCGCTTGCGGCGCCTCGACTCATACCTTCGGCGCTCAAGGCCAGGCCTTCCCAAAAATTTTCGGCTAGAACCGCCCCTGTCCGCAGGGAAAAGACAGAAGACTACGGGGGAAAAGAATTGGAGTAAAGCTGTGTGTACCCATTTCGCAGTTCACACAATGCATAACTAAATCCCGTGGGCTGTATGTAATTATCGTAGATCAAAACAGAGAGATAGACGTCGTAGTAGGCCTAATTGCGTTAGGTAAATTGTAGCCTACCGACCGGCGACTGATCGTTTGGTCCACAGAGCTTTGTTGTTGATCAGACAGCGCTGCCAACCTTCAACCAGCCGCAACCGCTTGTCTACATATGCGGACATCACAAGTCACACTGCACAACAACATTAGGACGTCAATAAATCATTGGATACGCAGATTCTCAAGAACAACATGAAGTTTAAGGTCATGGCAAAGTTACAAGACTAGTTTCTAATAACTAATCGCTGTTAAAATTTGCTGTAATATATTAGAGCATAAAACGTAGGTACTACATTTAATATAAGCCAACTTTCACTACATCACCGTATGATTTCACTATCTTTCTTCACCTTTGACCTCAACTCGAAGCACTTACAGTCTTATATAAGCATATAGGCTACATATGTCCACTCGGCTTCTGTGAACCGGGCCATTAACTCGGGTCCCGGAAAAGCTTATTGTAGATAAGTTGCAGGTCAAATATATACTCTACAGCTTCTTCAGTGGAAATGCATACCAGTTCTACTTTATGGCCTTGAGGCTTGACCTCTAAGTAAGGCTCAACTGTTGTCCACTGACTTTGCTCTTAATAGATTTTTAATGAAGCTATTCCAAACTAATAATATAGTTACCGTTAATTGTTGTCGTGAAATGTTTGGTATTGATTTGCCGAGTGTTAACCCACATTGTTTCGCCACAATTTACAGAGACTTAATCACTGTGACAATACTTTAATCAAACGTTTCATCTCCATGTAGTTAAGGCGTTCGTGTTGTGTTTCCTTTTTTCGTTTGTGTCTGTGCACTCTGTTTGTGCCACGAAATAACTTTGGTGAAATGGGTAAACAAAAGATTTAAAGAGCTGAAGGCAAATCGCTGCAGGTGCTCGTTGTATTTTAGTTTTACACGTTGTTTCTGCTGCAAACTATGAATTACGTTGTAAACTTTCGTTGACCGGGTTTCAATGGCATTTTAAACCGTGCTTTTGTAACAGATTCTGAGATTGAGTTTTTGTCACACTGGGACCCTTACGCTGTACTTAGCCTAGATACGCTTGCCTACAGTTCATATTGTAACACGGTGCAGATTCTGGTGAGACTGAAGCATAGAGTCTATCTCAGTGGCCAACTGGCTTCCTTCAAGCTTTGACGCTGTTGGTTGGGTCATCTGGCCTGCAAAAGTCGTCCCCGTAATGATCTGTAAAGTGTCGAGTGGGACGTTAAGCCTCTATACACTCGCACACCACACTTTTGTCGACTGTAACAATAGCCTGTAGCAACAGCAAGCTATCGTTTTAAGTGTAACGACTGCAATCGAAGTAGTAGTCTATATTGCATGCAGTTGGCACTGACCAACGCTGGGCGGTGTCGGGGGCGGAGTCGACTCAGCAGTTTGTGATGGAGTCACAGTGACGTCATCATTAGTTGTGTCGTCGGCGTCGCGACACTGTTGCTGTAGCAACGCCGTCAGAGCGGCGATCGCGTCGTTCATCACGTGAAAACTCGGATCAACGATGTACTCGATGAACCCTGATATAACAGATTAACGTGAAGTATTTAATATTGTGTCAACATAACGCCCGCGGAACTAGTTTTTTTTTACACACAGTGGATTTTGCACAGGCTTACCCGACTTTTTAACGCCAATTTCAGTTTCTAAACAGCTCATTAGACCTACACGATTTGCGATTAAATTTGTTTAACTGATAGACTTATTAACGTAAAGTACAAGAAAAAAATCTCACTTTTTTATAATTATATGTCAGTATGTAATGTTTGCTATTCAGCGAGCAAGCAGAAACCCAAACAAGACCGAGAGCTGCAACGGAATATCATTCTGTGCCGATTCTCAGAACAGCGGACAACGTGTGACGTTTATTGATATTCGTCGAAGCGGCAAAATAACGCACGGCTCTCTCGAGAAAATTGGTCAATCAGGCAACGTGCACTTCAGTGGTCACCGTATATGCAGCTGCAGATAGCGGGAAGCCGTGCGATGACGTCACGAAAATGTCACGTGGCCTGCCTGGTATGACGTCAGAATGATGTCGGGGATTTCCTGTTTTCGCCGCGCCACTCGCTCGGTTTAGCTCGCGCACTTTTAAACAGGTGCGATAATTTGTAAACAGATGCTCTTTAAACGCTCAAAGCCGGAAATCAGAAGAAAACGAGAAAACGGAGGCTTATATAGCAGCATGGCAAAGGATCGACGTTGAAGTGGGGTCTAATAATAATAATAATAATAAACAGATTTGTATAGCGCCGTAAGGTCGTAACTTCAGAGGCGCTGATGTGCTCTTCGTCCTACAGATTTTTGTATTACAACTAATTTTATTTCTAGCAGTAATTTGTCAATCATTTGGAATGGAATGGAATGCTCATCAAAATATAAAAATGTGTTGTTACATAAGCCACACAAACAGCCAATTTCATCTCAGACGTGGCACTGGGCAAGACTTTGTCTAACAAGCTCGGTAAAGCAGCTTACCTGCAAAAGACGGGAGACGGGAAAGAGGAATGAATGGTAGAAAACAGAAAAATCAGTTTTTTCAGTGTGTAACGATTGACGGCGTGATGCTATTAGTAGACATAATTGTGTCTATAATTTGTCTATAACATCGCTGTGAAACCTTGACGATTGTCTGCAAGCACAGCTGGCTAGTTCCGGGTGGTGGTCTATTCCATAGCCTTCACTGAAAGTCGATTTTGCATATATCACCGAGACTCGTCGCATACGACGAAGGAAAGCAAGCGAAACACATGTCTACAGTATACAGATGCGTGGCCTACCTATTTGAGATTCAGCGACGAGAGTGTTATGCCGGTCACAGAGCGGAGATATCGGCAGACCAAGTTCTGCTTCACGGTCTCCCTGCAGTATTGTGCATGAAATACAGCTGGTCGTGACAATAACAACGGCATTATACTGGTATAGTATGTCGATACGTCACCAGCGTATTAATTCGTGTGTCCTTCCGTCCGTCCAACCCTCTGTCCGCCAGCATCGTTTACATTAACAGCTGGAACGCTACCGACTGCTGTTCCGTCTGACGGAACTTTCCCTCCGCTATGGCGCGCTGCAGAGTGACTGGTCTCGCAGGCCGTGGCGCCACCCAGTGAATGCAGTTAAAACGTACTATACCAGCCTGTGCAACAGCCGTTCTTTATATCTGCTTTAAATGCTTCAGTATAATGTGCAAATGTTGCTGTCATTATGGTTCCTTCAAGCGGCATCTGCCATGGAACACAGAATACGGTCATTCCCTGTCAATCTCTAAATGCTACTGACAATATGTATACAGTAAGCTATACCCTGCCCCCATAATAGCATAGAAACAAGTACCGCCTTAAAAATTAATCGAGTTAATCTGAAGCAAATATAACACTGACAACTCTGACAATAGAACTAAACGCTAATCAATCAGTCATAGTTCATTTCAGGCAGACACGTTACAGCAACTGAATAATAAATCCTGAGCACAAAAAACAGAAGTTAAGTCTTAACACCTGCTCTTGTAACCTAAGTATTTGGCAGGGCAAGTTGGCAACTGAATGCGTCAGTTAAAAGAGGTTCTATTAATCGCGTCGTGCGGTTAGTCTATAGGACTTGGGAAACTGTTCATGTATTACCTGCTGAAAGAACTCTTCGAGAAGTGAGGAAGTCCATCGATGATGAAGTTGCCAGTTCTTGGCCGGATGACTGATGTCGCAACAGTGCACTATCAGTGCCAGAACTGACGTCTTGTCAATACTGCAACGACATTATTCACGGCACTTCGAACACTAATATCAGAGAATAGATCTAGCTAATTTTTGGACAGCTGTAAAACCATACTGCACACGTACCGTAATAAGTTAAATCAAAAGGGCTCTTTGTCACAAAATTATTAGATTTATATGTAAAAAAAGCCACATCAGCGGTTAAGGCTAGGCTTTGAAATTCAGACAATCTTTGACGGTTTCGGCTGAGACTGGTGGGCCGGCGTTCACTGTGCTGTTCGATCCGTATCTGAAGATTGGATGCTATAGCTTCTAAGACCAAGGCTAGTTTTAGACCGATCGTACACAATCTCAGCTAACAGCCGAACCCATTTTGTTAGCATCTCGCAGAAAATGTGTTTCGGCTAAATAAATTTGACTTCGCGGCACCAGAGTACGATGTCGATCATAACATTTAAATTAATCAAACGTTGTGTCTCTGACGAACTCCTGAATATGCTTGTGAGTTTGTTGCTTAGTTAAGTTAGTTATGCTGTTCGTTCTGCTACCTTTACGGTGAATAAAGAATGAATAATATATTATTGGATTGAACACGTATCTATAGTGCTTAGTGACTCATTTGAGTATATAGGCGCTTTATAAATATGTTTATCTATCTATCTATCTATCTATCTAGTGCCATCATGCCGTGCGGTAACAGTTGCCGCGGTGTCCGAATTGATGTCGATTTCTAGGGAGTTTCTAGTCAGGTTTGAGCGCTGTTGAGTAACATGATACAAAAACATGCTGAGATAAGTCAGATATAAAGGCTTACTTGTCGGGGACGGCGATGAGGTTCTTCATCGTTTTGATCTGTTGGAAGTGATTCGACATGTCGGTCGCCAACACTAGCTCGATCGCCAATGAACGAAACTCGCTACATTTGGCAGTAATGATATTTTCAATGGCAGGTACGAGCAATAATTACAAAGTTACAAGCGCTAGTTAACACAATTACCTGTTAGTCAAAGGCAAAACACTCGCGATTTTAAAGCCGTGTTTAAAAGGGAAGCTTTACGGGCCCCCGAAATTATAAAAATTGTAAGCATTGTAAAAAAATTATGCAGTCAGTAACAATAACACCGCTGAAGTGTCAGGAGAAGCCATCCTGAGTATGTAAAATGTGGTAAAACCGTTTGGCGGCCGGGGCTGCGCCCGAACTCCACTGGAGGAACTTATAGCGCTCCCCAGACCCTTTAGCTGGTGGGGAAAGGGCTGGCTGCCCCCTGACAGTCCCCTAATTTTCAAACCCCCTCCGAACTAAAATCCTACCTACGGCCCTGCGTGATTTTGGCTTTTTCTGTCGTGACCTTCACTTCGGGCCGATGACCTTGATGTGTGAAATCGACCCATAATTTCAGCAGATGTACCTGCATGCTTAATGATTTCAAAACTTATCATGTTGCACGCATGCACACATACTTACACTCACTCGTACACACAGACAAACCAACACTTGCAAAAAGTATACACCACGCCGCTATGCAGACGGTGAAAAAACACCAGTTTTAACAAATAAACGAGTAAATACATTAAGACTATGTTGTGATATAAAACATAGAGTTAGAATGCGTCCAGACTGACCGGTATTCGTCAGGCTTGAGTGTGGCAAGAATGTTGTAGTCGTCGTCACGAAGTAGTCGAAACACGGCGCTGACGTGAAAGTTCTCAAGCACCGCCCGGTCGTTGTATAGCAGCGCCACCTCCGAACTGAGTGACATTATCATACGCCGCCGCCGCGTGTTGAATTTCGTACGATAAATGAAAAATAGTGTGTAAAATAGTCATTCGTGTAATCGTGTTCAACGAGTACTAGAAAATTAAAATTTACTTGGACGAGTATTAGCTGTCCAAATAATGTGGTCATTCAGTTCAAGGCCCGGGTGACTCGGTGGCTCAGTAGTTAGCGTCGCGGCTTGCGGCTCGAGAGGTCGTGAGTTCGATGCTCAGCCCCTGTACTCTAGTTGCCCAGTGAGGCATGACGACTTGAGCAGCTAACAACTGTGCCAGCCGTCACGTAGCGGTCCTGGCCAGACTGTTTACTCACCGTGGTGATCCTAGGCCAACTCAGCCTTCCATTCCTCCGGAATCGTTAAATGAGGACCAGCAGGTATAGTTTATTGACTTCATTTCATTCGTGGATAAACGCGTAAGTGTGCAGGTAAAACTGTGAAATCCCTTGACGACGCGTGCCATACCTGAGCGCTTCTGCAGTGACGATCCTTCACTAAGGTGCGTTATATCAAGTGTATGACCTTTACCTTTACTTTTTAAAACCTATAGGCCTACGCTGCAAAAGAGCAAAAGGTATGAAGGTGCGGACACTTGATATAGCGTCTCTTACTAAGAAACTCGCCTCGTAACGTCGGAACTTCATCTCTATGTAAGGTCGACAGCAAAATAAAATGCAATAGTCATCACACAGCAGCAAAAGACGTCTTATCATTCCTTACACTAATCATCGGAGTAATGATTAGCGATGTAAAGTAAATTCAAAAACCTGTAACCCGATAAGAAAGACAGGATGGTCCAATGTGGATATAAAGTCTGATGCTCACGCAGTATTGATGTGAAACGTGTTGGTCGTGCCAGTGTGTTCGTAGTCGTGAATCAAAGATGAAACGATGACTGCGAATATTTCTAAGTCCGTCATCCACGGCTATACATAGGCATAACAAACTGCAGGCTGGACCCGCGTCACCAACAAAGTCTCAAATACGTCTCACAACTTATCTTTTCGCCTATTTTAATCCGAAATCTTTTTCATACTCTCATTCTGAAATTTGCCAGTTAATTTTGGAACTTTTATATTATTATTTTAAATCCTCTGTTCTCTCTATTTGTACAATGTTTTAAGATGCATATTCTCACTTTGACGTAATCTAGCTTATGCCGCAACATAATAAAGCATTCTGATTCTGACAAAACGCACCTGTAATACATGTAAATGCAATATTGAAAAGAGCGCATTTTACACATTTTGAGAAATCCCTTAAGCTCTGTCATAGGGGAGCACAAACCCGCATACTGACCCGACACCTTATCGACTCGCTTTAGCGCGTTGCTGCGCTGCGTGGTGCGTCATTGTGTGAGACAGGACGAGAGAAACTACAAAATAGCTCTGACAGGTCAGGCCGACGTCATATATCACCAAAATCCAAACACTTTTAGAGTTCACCGTAAGACACACTCCTATCATGTCGTGTCGATTTCTGATCATTAGTTAGTTTTTGAGTTTTTCTACGAACGGACAGACACACAAAGAGACAGACGCTGATAAAACAGAACCCGCTTCAATTAAGGACTGCTGATGCTTGGGCTAGTGGCAAGTTGTAAATGCATTCATTAGGTGACGCTTTTGTGCAGCGCGCCATATCCTGCCTGTCGACGAACGGACAGACGGACGGACACACGAATTAATACCCTGTATCACTGTTCTTACTATACGTACATCTACGTATGAAAGCTAGAGAACAGAGTCGACAGCGGAGATCTACCACGAGGCCGCCTTGACTACAGATGACATTTGTGGTCTGTGCGACGTCTGCTCCGTGCAGTAGGTTATGATAGGGGTTATTGAACTTGCTGTAGCCGAGCTCTATCTTGGCTAGGAAGTTTTCCAGCACTTGACTGTTAATCTGCAATATCACAGAGCATTAATCGGCAGTCTAGTCATATTAGCATCTGAACTACTGGTTCAAATTTCTGAAAACGGAAGATGTGTCCTCCGTTTTATAGAAATGCCAGGTATGCAGGTCCTCAACTTTTTGATATAGAGCTTGTTTACTGACCCAAGTTGGTTTCGAATTTGATGTTTTAATGCACAAAATTTTGCCACTTCCATGCACAGAAAATGAATTACGTCTGAAATACCAAACGATATCTTCTAAAATGCACAACTGCATTAACGGTAGACATAGAGCGCTCCAGACAACTTCACGTCAGAGCGAAAGGTCTCGCTGCAAACAGATCAACGACAATAACACTCAATCTCTTAGCCAGTCAAATCGGCTAATTGCCAGTATTTGGGGAGGTCGTTTGGGTGAGAACCATAACAGGAGTTTGGAGTGCCTCCAATAGGGTTTATCGGCAGAGAGGCGAAGCCCTCTAAAGCCAAAACGTTTTAGCCTTCAGGCATACAAAAGAAAAACTTCTCTGTCGTAGTAAAGTGCCAACTGCTCACTAAGTTAAGCTTAATAAAAGTACTAGTACCCTCGTGAAATTTGGGGATCGTCCAAATGGTCAACTCCACACTAGTTTTAAATACAGTTTATTTGCCAAAAATTGATGGTTTCAAGTATTAACATTTCAAGTCCTTTTACTGAACAACTCTAGACTGTAAGATTTCTGACTTTGAACTTGTTGATGACGTCATATCGGTGAAGCAGTTCGTAGCCGACAAAGCGGAGGGCGTGTCCATCGCTGACGTCATTCAGAGCGAACACGTCAAAAGACCAATCATCGACGTTCTGACATAACGTTGCATCCAATCACAATGATGCATATCAGTTATAACACATAAAGTACGCTGACGTCACTTAATTTACCAAATCCGCGCCATCTTGTGGGTCACGAATACGGGTTACACGTAATTAATTTTTGATTCCCAACAAGATGGCGACACTGACCATAGAGTTAATTAGCAAATGACGTCACTACCACTCTACTTGTGTATACTTTATATGATTTGTTAATTATTTAGGCCTACCCACAGTTAATAACTCACGGTATTGGTGTCTCTTAACAGTAACGCTGGGACACGTAATACTGCTGAAAATGAAAGCGTATACCTTAAGTAACTGCTGAACGGCTGGAGGTGCATCTTGGCAAGAAGAACTCGACATGCGACGGTAAATTCTGCAACAGAAAACAGAAAGACAGTTTCACGTTGCATCACTGCGCGACAGTGTAGCAAGAGTTCGATGAGCTAAACGTTGGTGAAATACTGACGTTATACGAGTATGTTGAAAGGAGGTGATTAGAACTTTACTTTCTTCTGTACGGAAAAGGGTTAAGCTATACGCATGTCAGTGTGTAACAGGAGGGTTAACCTGTCGACGACGATGCCGGCGCGTATGGCGTGCGCGACACTACGGAACTTGAGTTGTTTCTCGTCGCTGAGACGTTTAGGAGTGTTGGTCGTTGCGGTATGCGTAAAGGTTATAGTCAGCCAGTCTCGTACCTCGCGTGGAACTCGATCCTCCTCGACCACTCCAAGAACGTTGTCAGCCTGCAGTGGTCCCTCGACCTCCATCACCCTGCTGAACAACAGTTCAGTCAAAAAGCGCTCAGATGGCGATACTTGGCGAGTCTCGTAGCAAAACAAGTGTCGAAATTGTAACCGGAAATAAAATTCTGCCCTAGAGGCATGTTTGGAATTCAGTTTTGGGGGCATATCTCCGCCATCGATCAAGATATTTTCGCCAAATTTGATACACTGGTAGAAAATTGGGTCCCCCTAACGCGTTAAATTGTTTTTTTTTCTAACATCGAAGATCACTAATTAGTTAAATCACTGCAACTCGGCCGCGGATTGTCCGATTTTGCTAAAATTGTGCACGACCTATAAGAGGGTGCCCCCAGACAACGCCCCTCCTGGATAAATGCTCCCTCCGTCGCTTTTCAGCGCGGACAAACGCCCCCTGCTCTAACTCCTCTCCCACACAATCTCATCTGAACCCCCTGGACAAACACTCAGTCGTAAGTCCCGGACATTTTTGGTCCAAACAAACTTTGCGGGCTTCCGTCCGGCTATCGTTACGTCCCGTCGGGGACGACACCTTGTATTTGTTTATTTAGTGCATGTGTGCCTTGAACTTAGTGAGCTAATAAGGCCAATAAGAGTGTTTATACACGGCCCCAACAAAGAGTTCATTTTTCCTTGATGCCACTTCTACTTTCCAATATTGAGAAATATTGTATACTTTGCCTGCAGTCTCCCTGTATAATGCTTGCAGCAGTGCGTGTGATTATTACAGACAGTACTCGATGCCCTGCAGTTGCACGGGATTATGGATTTGTACAGTGCAGGTAACAAAAAATACCAGAGGTTGTTCTGTTTATCCCAGAAGCCCTACACATATTTTGCCTTTCTCTTTTTATTTCTCTGCGCCTCTCACTGTCTCTTCATCTCTTTCTTTTTGGGAGAATGCTGAAGCCAGTCAAATTGTACTCTATAGCCTATACGACCGCGACAACATGTCATTTCGTCGCTATAGACTTTCCGCCTATATAAGTAGGCTACTTAATCTTCGTTTTCAGATTTTTGTTGAATTAATGATTTAGTTAAGCACGCTTTCTTTCGAAACTGTTATCCATTTTGTTAAATATCATCTTTTACTACCTTCTACTGACACTATGCTCGTATGTATATTGGTTAACGATGCTGTCAAGTTCTCACGTTTACGGATCTTGTGTTAAAATTTAAAAATATATTTGCTGGCAAACCAAGTACTGTTTTTTTCCATTGGCGTCTCTGAGTCAGTCTGTATGTAGTCGCAGAAAAAATCTACTGATTAGAAATTGATGTAGCTTGGCAAGAATATGTCTTACGGCGAAACCTAGAAGTAGTCGAATTTTGGTAACAATTTTCACCGTGACCTTTGACTGTAGCAATTTTCGGATTTTTTCAGCATTTCATAGCTGTGGGCCAGGACTGGCTTTACTCACTTTCGTCTTTTCTTTCACACAGTGTCAGTTTATACAGCAGCACACAATCGTAATCTAAACACACAGTGTAATTATGACCTTTCTTCGAGATCGTAGACGTTCTGGGTGACTTTGGCGGCGTACTCGAGCGTCTCCATGAGATCATCTCTGCTGCAGCTCAGGTCGCTGTTCAGTCTGTTGTAAATGTCTCGCAGTCTGCGCATACACAGCACAGTGCAGACGATGAAGGCATAACAGACCACTCACCGCACTCGGCACTATAGGCAGCTGTAGCGTAGTGTCTTTTAGCGCGTCTTCGGTTGCCCCCAGTTGTGTTGACCGAGCGGTTGGTTCGGGGCGCAATTTTTGACTCTTTTGATGAGTTTGGTCTGGTCGGGTCGCAGAAAATGAACATCACGGATAACTCTGTCCAGTCGTCAGTTGAACAAATGGCTAGAGTGATTTAGCGATAGCCTCATCGAATGTGGCGACATCTGGCGAATGAGTCGGAACGCACAGCGAAGCCGCGTGACAGACATAGGCCTACTGACTGACTGAGACAGACAGACACGCTACAGGATCGTCGATAGCAATAGTCCTCATCTTATGCATTCGTGCAATGCGGTACAATGATATTACTATGCCACACATTTAAACAACTCGATGATGGGGATTAATTTATCATTCGAGTGTTAGAGCTGAGACTGAAATTTTGAATTGTTCGGGTCAAGTCGTATGCTGATTGACAATAAACCCCAATGAGCCAGGTTCAGCAGCGAGTCCACTGCAAGTGTTTTATATGCCCTTCCTTCAGTTCCTTGGCGCCTAGCTACCATCTGCCTCTAATAAATAATTCCTAGACGTGCCTCAACCACCGATCGAAGATTTATAACGCAATCTAAGTCCAGGCCTGTATATAGCGACATCTCCTTCGCCGGTTCAAGTCAGTTTACTTTCACAACTTGGTCGATGTTCATCAAGTGAAGCAGTGAAGCTGAACAGCTCTCGAAGTAACGGTAGCTCGTAGCATAGCACCGCGAACAATAATTTAACAGGTCTAACACTTAACAGTTGCTATTGAGTTACGTCGAGTTGAGTTAATACGGTTTTACACAAACGTAGCAATACCAGACAGTACCAGTGCAACCGCATTACCACAATCGGTTGAACTGGTGATGACAACCAAAAAACAGAGAAACAAAATAACACATGCACCTGAAGTAGAAAAGACTACACAAAAATGTTTATGTTGTGCCTTGAACTTAGTGAGCCAATAAGAATCTTTATACACGGCGCCTAAAAACAAAGTCTCAAGCACCACGTGTTTATTTTTTCTTGATGCCAATTTTTCTTACTTTCCAATAATGAGAAATATTGCAGGGCATCGAGCGCTGTCAAAATTTACGCTATTGTGTCTCACGTGAAACTGAAACATCTAAACGCGCCCGCTCGAAGCCTGCTTTGAAAATGCCAACTTCGAAAGAATAAATTACGGCGTTGCATTGGGCAAACATACAACATTCTTATAAAACGCTGGTAAGTTTGGTGACCTTGCGGAACAGAACTTGAGTGCAGCAGTGGAATCTGTGGGCGGCGGTGATGTGTGATGTTGTCCGACGTCGTCATCGTGATGCAGTGGTTGTTCGTTGCATGTTGGTTCGACGTCAGGCGCTCTGACGTTCTCACTGACGCTTGCAGGTCTGTCCGTCACGATGCCAGCTGACGTCGTTCGCTTCAGCACTGTTAGAGATCCAGTCCCTGCATCCGAACACATTCAGAACCGACCGACATCTATATCGTGTTCGCTAATCGCTTACCTTGCCTAGCTGAAACGACTCGCGACATATTTAGTTCATTGAAGAGTTGACCGGTAATCATAAGCTGAGTCATTGTCGTTATCGCCGGACTATGTTTTCACTAGTCTACAGACATTGTTAGTTAATATCGACAACAAAATCGTCGATAGACAAGTTCTAACTTGTGCATGGCCTATCTGACCTATCTGATTCTATTCTATTTGTTCTGAAACAATGTATAGGCCTATAGCCTATAGTGTCTTATAAAATAGGCTTACTGGCCGGCCCATACTGCGGTCTTTGATAAAGCTATACACAGATGGTCAATCAATCAGTCAGTCAATCAATCAATCCCTTCATTTGTTCGATAAAACAATAATTTAACGATAGCAGGTTCGAAATCAGTGGAGCTGCGGCAAATAAGGCGCAGAAGAGTCTGTAAAATACAGTTTATCTAATCAATTCCTCCGTCATTCATCTACAGCTAGGCCTAATTAGGCCTACTGATTCTAATGCATAATGTTAACTAAATCTAAAACATTTGAAAACGGTTAAACGAGCTATCAACAACATCAACAATATCAGAAATTGGCTGATTACCAGGATAGGCTTCCTAACAACGTTAACAATTTTTTGGTAAATTCTTGTTATGTCGCATTTGAACCGCATTAGAAGTGGTCATGCGCTAATTAGAGTACGACGCAATTGGAATATTCGTTGGATAGTAGCATTCTGGATGTCACGGCATTCAGTCTCTTCGACGATTAAACGCAGTTTCTCTGTACTTCTCTCTCTACGTTCTGGCCCCTCATCGTAGTCGCTGACTGTCCGCCGTGTATAGGCCTATCATCACCACGCGACCGAGCTTTCGTAGTCGCAGCAGTTCGTGTCTGGAACGCTTCATCGCAGCACTTAGGCCTATGCCTAATTAGGCCTCACAGGCGCCTCAAGACATCTCTTCTGCTGCTGCTTCGCGTATAACCGTATTATTCTGGTCTGTCTGAAAAATTACATTTTCTTTTCGGACGCGTAATGATGTTTGTCACCGCCTGAAAGAGGAAGTGGAAATGGAATTAAACGTAGCGCTGTTCAAAAACTTTAACCAAATCTTAATACTATGAAGTTTTTTACCATCATTTGCCAGATTGCGCAACGAGGCGGGGGACATGTAGAGTTGTATTCCGTGTTGATATCACTTAATTCACAATAATCACAAAACTGCAAGTTGACGGACTTGGAACGTCGGCAAGTTGAGAAGACCGATTTACGCAAAGACGAAGGGGGTAATGAAAAGAAATTGCTGTATGCAAGGAGACAAGTATACTTTTCGTTTTTACAGCAAAAGCAGATTCACTTTTTGGGAGGGGGTTGGGTTGAACGCTCAGCACGATTGCTTTGAAGGTAACGTTTTAGTTTTACTCATTGACCCTGTACACACAGCAAGACATGCGCTATGGATCTTTTTTACGGATGATTTACAACAACTACGGAACAAAAAAACGAAACGCCTATTATACTTATAGCTATTCGCATACTTGGCAGAACTTTGCTCTGCGTTGTGGCATCTTGTTCGCTGCTGCCTTCGATTCTGTTGGCAACTGCACATTACAAACACATCACACTCGCGCCATCACTGATACGCAAAACAAACATGTAAAAATAATGCCTTTCAATCGAAGACAAATTAGACCACATGCGTAAACTATTCTAGCTTGTCTTGCTTCCGTGACGTTGACCCTGATCCCAAGATGTTAATACATAAACTGGTCCAGATATTTTGAAGATGTACTGGTACACCAAAAATGAACTTTATAGACCAAGGCGTTAAAAGTTCAGAGCCCGAACAAGAAACACGGACGCACATAGAGTGACAGACGGACAGAACGTGACTGAAAATATTATCACTTTGCATCCACGGGTGGAAATAAAAAAATAACACACAAATGCAATATTGAGATGGACGCCATGACCTAGGTTACTGCAGTAATATACACATGTCGACCACAATCAGACACGGCTCTGTTTTTATGCACTAGAACCCACCAATCATCCGTCAAAACGTATTAAATCATGCATAAGTCGTGGAACTAATGGAACTACGAATTGTTTTACGGTTAAAATCGTACAATAATGTGTCACGATGAATATTTCGCATGCTTTCACTTTGAAATTAATTTTTTTTGATGGATGACAGAGCTGTATTCAACCATGGGACGTACTTAAGCGTCGTTTCTACATGCGTTGCGCTGGCGAGTGTCAGCGAGTCGCGGCAAGTCACAGTTAGTCTCAGCGATTAAACCTACTTTCACTCGTCATGCAACGCAACCCATCGCACAGCGCAGCGCAAATGGAAACGACTCTTTGCACACTAACAGGTTTTCGTCTCCAGATGTAAAACAAGGAAGAATAGTATTTGTACGCTTTTACAACAAGTTTATGCACCGCGTGAGTGACGTATTTGATCATCATCATCAAAGCGTGATGAATATTCTGCAAAGGACGCGACTTGATTGACATTTTCACTTTACTACGCTTATAGCCGTACATTTTATAAACAAGTTAGGTGACTACCGTCACAGGGGTTCTCAGTGCTCCGCGTATTCCTCAGATGGCGTAGCGACACAGTTTAGCTGCGGTCTTAGGCCTACATAGACGGGAGTTTTCCGGTCGACAGAAGAGCGTAATTAACATATTTACGTAAGTGACGTCACGATACTATGTATAGCTCGCTCCGCCCCATTCTGCATACAGCGCTGAGTCTGCCCAGGCCTGCGGAGCCGTCGCCCCAGTGCAGGCCTGGACTAGTCAGCTGGCGTCTCGCCAACGGCGCTGAACTGTTCGTGTCACGTATTATTAAAGCAAAGCATTTTTGGTGCATAATACATATTTTAGAGCAGTGCATAGTTTATCGGAAAACAGCAAGTTCGGGCATTAAGCTTATCCTCAGGCCATGGGCTACGTTTGTGCCAATTTCCGCATTTTTTACTAAGCCTATTTGTGGTTTCTGCGGTAGCGCATGGAGAAGAATGTGCTCTTTTGGCGTTTTCGGCCAATTTTTCGCAGCTTTTTTGCAAATTTTGCCGCAATTACAAAACTTCTTCTTGAAATCTAATAGCTGTCATCATCCTCGTACTAGACGCCACCCATGTGCCTTAGGCTTTCTCAGTCCTGAGATATCGTTTGGAGAAAAACAGTCACCCAATTACCCACCCACCCAGCTTATTTCGCGATCCATGAACCTCAGTGCTCCACACTGAGGAAAAAAATAAATTATATATTCATTCCATTCCATCATTTTATTTCAGGCAACGAGGCCCATACAGACGAACAAACGTAACACAAGAAGACAGATAATCAGTAAAGCACAGAAAAAAACACAAACACATTTACACACACATACGGTAGTTATGATTAAATGTTACAACAGTTTGCACTTCTAAGCTTGATTTCTGTGGTAAACATATATAGGCCTATGTCACGACGAGGCAGACAGCCCAGACACTGGCGAAATTGTGTCAGTTTAACCAAATTCATTCGAAAGGACAAAACTGTTATATACGAGTATCATTATCACATGATTGCCACGATCGAGGACACTTTCATCATTGTGAATCCAATTCATTAAAATGTATAGGAACAGAAATGATGGAGAACAACTGGACAAGAGGAACGCGAAATATGAGGCATCAAAGCGAGCTTCAACAACTGAATGTGAGCGGCGGCGACGAATACGTCGCTTGACAAATCCGACTGCCGCTATTTGTATTCCTGGATTTCCGCAAGCAATTTAGCATCACCGCTGCTTCTGCTGCTGCTGTGTGCATTATTCATCGACGCTTGATGAGCGGCGCGTTGCTAACATGACTGGCCTATAGTATACACGTGACCACGGAACATCAAAGAAAGACTGCAATCCTTGCTGGCTAGTATTCTTAGCGTACGTAAACAGTAGTAGTAGTAGTAGTAGTAACTTTCTTTAATAACAACTTTTGTAAAAGTTGTTATTAAAGAACGTGTCCAAAAACGTTGTTTACTCGTGATCTTTTTATGCATCTGTGCGCCTATAGCCGGTGACGTCTGTCTGTCTGTGCATTTGTGATTGGCCGGCGCGGCAGGCACACAATGGACTTGCCGTAGATTTTTGGGTGGCAGTCAGCTCGTCCCCAAGTCAACTCGTTAAGGTAGACGTAGAGGTTAGGGTTACGGTTAGTGTTGGGGTTAGCATTATGGCAAGGGCCTTGTTGGAGTAACGATTAGGGATAGGTTTAGGGTTAAGGCATAGGGTTAGGGCCAGAGTTAGGTTAGCTTTGGGGACGAGTTGACTGTAAACCAGATTTTCTAGTTTTCGTTTATCTCTATGGTGCTCACGTCCTAAGATTGGCCAATTGGAAACAAACTTCAATGCTGTTGCGATGTGTGTGGCTCAAGGTGCGAAGCTGCGACAAGGAAATGGCTCATTTCTCGGGGCACTCTGCACTGGAAGATATCATTAAGAAAGTCAGGCGAAGTGCAAAGGGGAACTTATATAGATCAGTAACTGAGTATCGCCCAGAAGGTATTTCTAATGCGCCGTCCGCTCTAACAGAAATTACTTGATCGGTTGGTTTTGGCTGAGTGTGTGAACTATAAGTGTGTAAATTGTGACTAAAGAAGATGTCACTTGTGCGAGGTGATTCGCGCCAAATTCACGTTAATTTAAAGCAGGGTCCTGTTCCTCCCCCCCCCCAAAAGATAACATTCGTGTAGCCATAACTTCTTACTGTCATTGTCACTGTTTTGGTTTGAATAATTAATGTTGGTGCGACGGTGGAAGCTGTAAGATGATAACGCTTCGAATGATGACAACGACCTACTATTACGTGTCGTGTCCATTTCATTTCGTAGAATGTTTATTTCACCTTCTGTTGTATATCTGTAGCACGGTCGTACAGTCGTAGCTTTTCGTACTCGTACCATACTTGTAACTGCTCGACGCAAAGTTAAGTGTGAAAAAATCAGAAAAGAAATATTCGGCTCGATAAAAACCTATTTTGTCATAACAAAATCGAAATTAATCACACCTTCCAAAGTGTTTTGCTGTTTATTAAAAATAATTTACTTGTCAAGGAATATGATCACCGCCAGTCCGCGTCCGCATGTGGTTGCTCTCCAAAGATCCGCTGTCAGTCCGCGGGTCCAAAATATTCTGCGGATCTCAGTCCAGCACAGCCTTATCAATAAACATTATCGCTCAGCTGGGCGCTGATTCGCTGCAACAACTTGCTCGTTTGAATTTTTACGACTTACGAGCAAGCACCATAAAATGATAATGAGCCTAAAACAGTTGTGCAATTGTTGTGCAACTGTTTTATTTTAGTTGTAGCCACGGCATTACACATCTCAGCATCCCGACGTCTTAGCTTCGGACAAAGAGAACGTCATTAGTCGTTTGCAAGTAAGACGAGACGAACATCAATCAACATAATGATCCGTAATGCCTCCGAGGCGACGGGCATCATATTCACAATTTCACATGGATGATGGAGTAATGGTCAAAAAATCATCATCATCATTGTTATTGTCATTATTCGTAATCATGGGCTCAGTGCTCGCTAAAATCAGATATTTCTTCAACTGTCTGATTCCACTCTATTTGCACGGCAGAAATGAAAAGCCGTTCAAAGTCATAAAATGTCATAGTATCATGAGCTCAATTCAAACGTCATTAGTTAGTTTGTCACCGTTTCTATGCATACATCCATGCAACAAATGCACGTTTGCAATAAAATTACAGAAAAACAATACAAATATTTTAATTCGAATGTAAAATAAAAAACACACAACACTGTGACAAACTCCAGACAGCAAAATGCATCTGAGTCTATGAAATATCGTCGAAATAAGAAACAATGTAACAATAAACTATTTCGTTTAAGTTAGCAACAATATACAAAGTGCTTCCACTTTCTGCTAAATGGTTGACGTTTTATCAATCAGTTTATTAAACAACAAAAGGCCAAAGGCCACTTACAAGTCGCATCATACAATATGTAGTCCTATAAAATCATGCACCAGAAAAGGCACTATACAATTTACACAAAATTTAGTTTACAGTACAATAAAAGATAATTGTTACTAAGTGACTTGTCAAACTTGTTGAAACTAGTAAAATCTGTTGTACTACATGAAATCACAAGTTAATATTTGTGCCGTTAAATCACGGTCCGAGATTCCAGTGCCAGTGGTTATAGCTGCCTTGTAGGCTATTCGTGCTGGCACTAAATACTTTGCAACACACGAACTGCTGCTGTTCATGCTATGCATTTTCAACGAAGCCTTGTCCGGCCCTCCGAGCTTTTAGTGGCTGCGGCTGAACATTGACCAAGGAAAGCAAGCGAGCATTGTCGCTAACTGAGCAAACATTATTAGCTTTTCCACGTCGAGACCGCTGTACCAAGTGCTGCTACGCTAATAGCTACATTCGACCACAGTACTACATGAAAGAAAAAAGCTTAGCATACATGCGGTTAAGTGATTGATAGCAGACGGCTACAAACCTCGCTTTTTCTATGCAATTCTTCCTACAAACCCACTAAGTGCTCAGCGCATTTTTGTTGCCAAACGTTCGATTTTGTGGACATTATTGAAATTTGTTACGCATGTCTCAAAAGCAGAAAGTTTTACATTCTATAGGATGGCCGTATGGAAATGTCTTTGCAAATTTGACTATTCACGGTTACGTCACAGAATAGAGTAGAGTTCAATGCCGAAATGCAGGTTTCCTCTGTGTAATCAACTGTTGCAGCAGAACTAAGTCTAATGGCGCGGGGATGTTCACACGCCAGTAGCCAATGCTACTGCTGTTTCTTATGAGACTTGATTTGCCGAAGCCGTAGCAACCTCTGGGCCTTTAAAAAAAACATTAACGACATTTAAGTCCCCAGAAACCGCGATGCCCTAATGTCCGTGTCGTGTTACTGTGACACGTGTCAGCCGCAGTCATAAGATTCTCAGCATCCGCACGATATATCTACTATCTAGCACTAAATATTCCTGAATTGTCGTAGACGTAGAGGAATTGCGAGAGCAGGCCAATGCCTCTATGACAGTTCTCGAGACTCCTAGCTGGCCATGACTATTTAGACCTAGTTCGCTCTGACATGCTGGCATGGCAGCGAATACCGGAATGACAATTTCGCCGAAGGCTTAGAAAGCCACTTTCTAGACCACTACAGCTACTGCGTCATCATTCCTTATTACGTTGACGTCACCGATCACGTCAGCCGTGGCATGAAACACGACGGGTGGTAGCCCCGAGCTCGAAATTAGCTCTAACCTTGTCGGACGAAGGAATAACAGTCAGTGCGACATCACGCCATGCAGCGTGACGTAGGTCCACTGCTACTTGACCCAACCCGACCCACTGCTGCACAACATTTCGGTCATCATCGAAATATTGCAAAATGTCAATAGTGTAACAATTTGTACATTATTGTCACATTAGCAATTTACGTATCACATCTACTTAAATACTTAAAATAGTAAACACAGTGAAGTAAATTCTGCATTGACGTGTACAGTTATAGTCTATATGTTAGAATTCTCAGCCAGCATGCCAGCAATGCCAAAACACACAACAGACACAGCATAATCATGACATGAATATGATCCGGCCATAGCGTTAAATTTAGTACATAAATTTTGCAAATTAGTAGGCAAATTAAGTAAATATCCTAGACAAGTGGCCAAAGTAATTTGGCGGAGGCCGCATGAAATGTGGCGCCACCTGGCGAATGAGTCGGAAAAGTCGTATTTATATATTGTGCAATGGGCAAAATTTCCCCACTCTCCTGCCTCTCGCCGTATGGGGGATCGCCTGTAGAGAACTAGGTGACTGCGTGTATTGCGTATAGCAAGATATATCCGTACCGATCGTGTAATGACACCCATCAAGCTTTAGAATGCAGGTCTTGCGTACTGGTCTGACTGTCCCCTGTGTGTCTGTCGTGTCATCGCCGTCACTTCTGGGCGTCTCTGCCGCCCTGTCGCTCTCCGTTGCCGCCGGCTTCGTGGACGCGTTACTGTCGAGTGACAGAGTCAGCGGGGACGCGTTGACTGCCTCCGTCGATGGAGCGGCGGGCTGGCAAGATTGATCGGCATCCAGAACTGGACTAGAAGACATGGTCGGCCGACTTCAGACATTCAGGGTCGCGAATGACGTTGAAACAAAACTCTCCGACTAACGGAACGGCAGATCAGTCTACCTTCGTATCACGTATAAAGGGATCAAATCTCTAGCGACATCTTGTAGATTGTATAGACCGGTGCGTATCAGGTGTTTGAAATTTGCGTCGCTTACAACAAATAATAATACGATGACCAGCAAGCGATAGACTGTGTTTAGCAGCGAACAGACGATAGCACGCAGCAGTACGATGCTGTCATAACGCCGTCTCATCAGCAACTTGCTGCTGTAGCCTACTGATGATAACAGTGATTACAGCTGACAGGCAGATGCAGCGCCACCAGCATACACACAGTGGCTCCCGCAATCCAACGCGGCGAGGCTCGACGCCTGCCTGGCGTCACTGAGCTCGTAATCCTACGAAGCGACGGTTGCACACACCGCTGACCGCAGCTAGAACGTCATCCGAGTTGTCCTGTCGATGTCAGCAGCTGCTGCAACTGCGATCGCACAACGAAATGAGCCGGCTCAAAGCATTAGCCGCCGTGGTGTAACGGTTAAATTATCCCTGCAGAATGAGAGGGCTGTGTTGGGCAGTAATGCTTTCAAGGTCCGGAAAAAAGCAAAACAGAAGTTGACTTGCAGGCAGTGTTCTGATAGTGTCTGTCGCGGCTAGTAGCGGCCGAGTGTAGGGGGCTAACAGATGGTTCCATAACTATTGTGACGACTGTTAAGCAAGAGTCAGCTACAAAGTCCGATATTGCTTGTGTCTTTACAACTCAGCTCTCTGGTTGTCACATAAGGTGACAACACTTCGTAAATTCATTGCATGCTATAATAAGTGTTTTTGGGTATGCAAAATTTGATTTGACAGCTTAACGTCAGCGTTACTTCAGACTGGATTACGCAGAAATTGGGTACTGTCACTGCCGTCACTAGCAGCCACGTTCGTTTGCTTGGCGTGGACATTTCGCTGGATCTCAGCGTCGATCGTCACGTCTCTCGTGTTTGCGCGGGCTGTTTTTACCGATTTCGTCAACTCCGGCGTGTTCGGCGGTCGCTGGACTTTGAATCGCTGGCCACACTCATCTATGCAGTAGTTAACTCTCGAATTGATTACTGTAACACTGTCCTGGCCGGTGCACCAAAAACAGTAACGGACAAATTACAGCGGGTGTTGAACTCTGCTGCGCGCGTTATCACCGGCACTCGGAAGTTTGAT
>Ga0126335_1000284_pt1 | contig 23754 bp, 15 predicted proteins | sample OlaspJWI45metaG_FD_108409 | JGI IMG/M metagenome (GOLD analysis project Ga0126335, IMG submission 108409) | Marine gutless worms symbiont microbial communities from Oahu, Hawaii - Olavius sp. 1 OAHU.JWI-45 metaG | ecosystem: Host-associated > Annelida > Digestive system > Unclassified | place... | reverse complement strand
GTGTGGCCCCACTTAGTGTGGCCCCGCTCACTCCTCGGCGCCTGCGTTGCTGCGACCCCGTACTGCCCAAATTTCGGGGCACCCCACCCCCCTTCCGCCACCCCACGACCGGTTAGCGTGGCCCCTGCTCGACTCCGTACGGGCCAATTTTGGGGGCACCCCTCGGCCCCATTCACCCTCCACCCACCATGACCATCCCTGGGGTATAAAGATACTACTTGCCAAATTTGGTTGAAATGCGCTGGAAATCGTGGCTGTGCATAAGGAACAGAGAACTGACATACACACGCAGACAGACAGATTTCGTTTTATATATGAAGAATCCTATCCAGATCCTAAACTATGGGACCACAGATTGTAAAAACGTTTTACTGGCAGAACGTCAGTACGGACAGCCATACAGGGTATTAATCTGTGTGTCCATCCGTCTATCCTAAAACAAATACGAGACAAGTTCGGACTAGTGAACCTTCGGACTAGTGTACCCTTTTCCCATCCATTAGCATTTCGATTATGCTTGGCATGCTAGCCATCCAGGCTCAGTTGCTATCGAGCACTGCAATATTGCGCCACCCGATAAATGCATCCAAAACGTACTACCAGCCTAAGCAGCAGCCGTGGTATTGTCACAGTTCAGACACAAACAGGTGCATTTGTCTTGTTATCAACTGACGAATTTGACATGCAACAAATACCAGTAACTATGTGTCGCTGCTAGTTTACTGTGGCACTATGGTGTATGTGTATTCACATTGTTGCAGTTCCACATCTGTGCCTCCAGGCTAATTTGATCATGTCTCATGTCGGTTTGTGTTGTGTGCTAAATATGAAATATTCTGCACACCAATTGGCACTTTAAAACCACCACAACGTAGCTTCCTCTTCCTTAGCTATAAAAATTCCTTTCCTTCTAACTGGTAGTTTCTGCAACTGAAAAAAACTTAATCTCATATATTAAAAATGGTGATTTTATAGTGTCAATTGGTATGCAGAATGTTTCATATTTAGCACACAACACAAACCGACATGAGACATGATCATGTCTCATGTCTGTGCTGCGTTGTGATAAGACATTTGGTTGCATGTTTAATTCCGGGCGCAGCCCGGGTCGGGCTGCGGCCATAGTAAACTCGCCCGTGCGCGTACTGGGTTGCCGCTGACTAGTGTGCAATTTATAAGCGTGACGGAAGTAGCTACGAAATCAGAACGAAAAAGCGTAACGAAAGTTTTTTGGCGAAGGCCTCTGAAGCTGAAATTTGGATACGCGTTCGTCGTCGGTATTTGACGTCTTTTGCTGGTCTCCATTTTGAAAATGAGCCAGGATTGGCAGAGTTAGATGCTGCCGAATGTCGGCGAAACACACCGTTGAGTGTGTCTAAAAGGAGCCAATGGCGAAAACGCTATAGCGATGTGATTGGTCAAGCCAAAAATACAGTCTGGCCGGCTGTTACAACATCCTCCCGCCGCCATTCTTAAATATCACTTCGCTCAAACCACACTTTTCTTTGAGATTTCTAACACTAAAAGAGAAGAATTAAAAATTATAATACTAGTCAAATTCTTCTTTTTTAGTGTTAGAAATCTGAAATAAAAGTGCGGTTTGAGCAAAGTGATAGTTAAAAATGGCGGCGGGAGGACGTTGGAACAGCCGCTTCCAATGAGCTCCGCTCTCCGGGCGTGCGCCCGGAGTTTAGGTTTCCTAATGGGTTATTTCATTAACTAAGACAAAAGCCAAAGCGAAAAAAACTGAAACAAAACTAAAAGTTAACAACATAGAATGAAATTTGTGGATTATTTTGGGCGATTACCAAAGGCATCAAGTAAGTAGTGACAGTTGATTTTTGCCTGTAAAAATAAATCTAGGGAACACTTGATATAGTATTTCTTTACTAAATAACCTCATCACAAAAATGCTGAGGTGGCCAGGAACAAGATAAGACAAATTAACTTGTACATCAACTCAGAACTGCATTGATGCTATACAATGGTCCAGGACAGAGCACTTTTTCATGCGGACTGTCCGTTACAGTTCTGGATGGACCAATAATCTGCTTACACAAAACATTTGCAGCTCACATAGGATCTTGTTTCAGCTCATGAGCTGACAGCGAGAAAACTCAACAGCATGGGTGTACTGTACAGACATGTATTGCTGAAACTGATCCGTCACGTCCCGCACTGAGACACTGCTGGATGCTAGACTTGAATGGTTTTGATGGACAGTGAGGCTCAACATTTGTATAGACACTGACACTGCGGAAATAATGTGTGGCTAATAATGCAATGTTATTTTAACGGACATAAATTTAATGTTGTCAATATGCAAACTGACATTTTAGACAGCTGCTCTAGTGACAGAAGTTTTACTGGTCACACAAAAAGACACAGTGCTGGAAAACAGTTGTGTTTCTGTAGCCATTGTGGGAAAGTTATTGTGGATCGAAGAAGTTTAGTCGGCCATGTCGTTTTCTTTGTTTTGCTTACGACCAATGTTTTTGTCTTTTATTGCAAACACTTGTGTGCTTCGGTGATATTTTCGTGATGAAAATCATTTTCGTTTTAGTTTTAGTTAGTTTGTTCAGCAATAAATTTAAATATCGTATGGTTTTATACTTTTAGTTAACTAAAATGCGATTATTTTGGTTTTTATATTATATCGTTTTGGTTTATTTTTTTGTCAGTGATAGTGTGTTACTGACAACAACTTGCATTTTTTATGATTTTTGCACTGTTCAATATGCTACAGAGACATTAGTCACATTATACCGTTCATTAACAATCAATGTCAAATGTATAACACTTCATCATGGTTAACCTTTTACTAAGCTCGCATGATAAGCGTTTGTCCATCCAGTTTACGCCTACAGCAGTCCGCATGCCACACAGTATGACTAATGATTAACGTTGTCAATGCACGTAAGGACAAAATTTCATTAAAAATTTCATTAATGTTCTTGGTGTTATCAGTGATTTTACTTAGATTCGTGCAACGTCTGATTCATTCAGCGTGTTGTGTGAATTTTGCCATGTGGAAGCACAACCTCTCTCTCATGCAGCGGAATGTAGCAACGGAAAATGTCGAGATATCTCTCCTGCATGCTGCTGTCCAGCTGGTCAATGGGAAATGAACGCAGCAGTCTCCAGCCCAGCTCGCCGTGCGACTGTTTCAACTTCTTGTAGTAGTCCGCTCGCTGCTTGTCAATCTACAACGTCGACAACGCACTGCCGTTAAGATAGTAGCAATAGTAGTTGACAGAAGGTGTTCCAACCCGGAAGTAAAATTGACGTCACGAATTCTACTTCCGGGTTGGAATACGCCTTCTGTCAACTACTAGCAATAGCAAATAATCTGTGTACGACGGGAGAACAAACCTGCTCTCTGCCGATTTTTGAATACGCACCCGAAAACAGTGCTTAGGCCTATCCACATTAATGATATGTTTTATGTTCTGTGACTAGTACTGCGCATACAGTGGCTGGTTTATGTCCCGAGTCCATTTACGCACACTCACTCAGGGAGCCAAGACGCTTATAATACTGGCCCGTTTTTAGGCTTTACTCTTGGGTTCGTTCGTTGTGATTAGCCTAAAAGCGGTTGCCTACAGTTCATATTGTAACACAGTGGAGTGGTTCTGGTGGGACTGAAGCCTATCTCAGTGGCCAACTGGCTTCCTTCGGTGCCTTGACGCTGCTGGTTTGATTATCTGACCTGTAAAAATCGTCCATGAAATGACCTATAAAGTGTCGAATGGGACGTTAAGCCGCTACACACTCACACACTCTTGGGTTCGTTCGTTTCGGCCACGGAGAACTTAGCAGAGAATCTCGCCACTAGAAGGGGCCCACATGATGTTTTCTGCAGAGAAGCCCCATATTTGAAGTTAAGCCAGTGACGATGCGCTGTGCAAGGTGCGTGCAGGCATACTGACTCGTTTCCTCGATCTGACGACGTTGAGCGGAGTGTTAAAGATTTGTTCGTGAGGCAGCAAAATACAGCGGGGTGTGGTTACTCTCGTTACGTCAGATCGCGGTGATATGAAGTTTGCGTCGTTAAAGTACTCGTGCGTCTTCTTTGCTGAAACACGCACAGACCACCAGTCTGTTAGCAACAACGCTGAACTGATGACAGGCTTCTTCGATGAAGTTAGACCGGTTAGACCGAAAGACACATACCTGCGATCTTGTATTAGAGTAAACGAGTAGAGGCTTGAAGCCTCTCAACACATTCATTTCGGAGCGCTCTTCGCAGTCATTCTTTTGACTGGTAGTACGATCGGTTCTTACAGGTCATCAGATGACCAAATCAACAGTGTAAAAGCTAAAGCACTAAAGAGAGTCAGTTGGTCGTTGAAATCACGATGTATTACCACCGAACGATATAGTTTTCAGTTAACACGTGCTTACATCTTCAGTTTGTAGACAGGCTTCTGTTGCTTTTTCTACTCAAGTTAGCAGTGCGGAAAGAAAATCCTTTAAAAGTTTCTTTAGTAAAGAGACGCAGAAAGACAGTTTTCGTCAAAGCCTTTCTGCAGTTGATGTCGCACTCGCGCACAAATAGAGATATAAGCTGAATCGACAACGAATAGAGTCATACTACGCTTGTCTTCGAGTTCAATTTTGAAGAGCTGTCGACGCAGCTGCTGCATCGTGTGTCGACGACGACGATGACTGCTGGTCAGCGGATGAAAGACGCTCATATGTACTAGACAACACAGAAACGTTATCAATAGCAACGTGGAGCCAGATGTAGTAATGGTCCATATTGTCCGTCTCTTCTACCATCCGACGGCGTCCGTCAGTCTCTCTGTGTGTAATGCTGGAATATATCCGAAACTAAGCAAAATTGAGCTACGAGCATATGTGTAAAAAATCATCCAGAGAATCATTGAAAGTTTACACTGAAGCCCGAAAAGCGGTAAAAATTGTGGCAAGTCAACATTGGCCAGCCAGACAAACACCGCTCCGTTTCCATATTCCTCTATTCTCTTCGAGGAAATAAACGGCATCTGTCAATGATGTATGTAGGCCTATGATATTGCACCAGTAGATAGGCCTAACTGTTGACAACTGCTAAATAGCGACTGGCGACCATGATGATGAAGCCTGCAACTGCGTAAGTTACTTGCCAAGTTTATGTCGTAGTTTAGGCACAAGATGAGCTCCGGGGATGCGTGCTACCACGGAACCGTTTTCTGCATAGACCTTCAGCACTTTCTACACACAGTGACATACCGACACAGTAGGCCTACAGCCACACATACATACAGAGGCATCATTGGGGGGGGGGTGCTGGGGGTCTGTAGACCCCATTTGAAGTGACGAATTTTTGGTCAACTCCGAAGTTCAAAACGTTACTGAATTATGTAACACTCAATAAAATTTGACGTGCTGTTGTTTAGGCTGGCAGCATGTTTGGCTGTATTCACTACGTGGCACCACTCTGCTGACGGACGAACGTACGGACACACGAATTAAAACTCTGTATTGCTGTCCGTATATTGACCGAAAGGCTAGTGCCAGTATAAACATCGACAACTAAGTTAATTATAATTGCTAATGGTTGTTGGCCTAAAAATGTCTGAAAGTTTAACAAATCGGAATAGAAATTACAATTTTGGCATGCGAAAACTGGAGTTCAACTTTAGCGATAGGCCTACAGAACAACGGGCAAGCTTTCTGTGGATGGCTACACGTTGGGGTGATTAGAAGGTAATGCTCTCATTCTTAAGAAGAACTGCAATATTATTGGCAGGCAAATATGTAGCTTTTTCACGAAAAATAGAAAAGTTTCTGGAGCCAGTAGACCCAACCCCTTTCGGGCCCCACCACCCCAATATATGAACCAAGTTTATGCATGAAAACCTAGGTTTTCTCTGCACCCGAGTGTAGATAGTAGGCCTAAACGATTACTTCGATGTCATCATCGGTGAGTAAGACTTGCTCGTCATCATCAATATCATCAGCAGCACTAGCAGGTGTAGCTTGACTCCCGTCATCTTCGTTTTCAGCCGCCGTAGAACTAGGAGCAGCAGAATGACTCGAGAGCTGAGCAGCCGGTGTCTCAGGCACAAGATTCGCCTTGCGTAGCGCGTACAGTGCCAGAGGAGACAAATCCTCAATTACGATCGGCTTCTACAGTTCAACACACGCACAAAAAGTAAAGGTAAAGCTGATGATACTTAAGGCGCCTTTTTATAAGGTGAACCTCATCACAGAAGCGCTCAGGTATGGCACGCGTTGTCGAGAGATCACACAGTTTTACCTGCACACACACGTTTATCCACTAACTAAATGCGCCTGTCTTTGCCTTCAAACAACCGAAGCTGGTCCTCATTTACCGACTCGGGAGAGATGGCAGGCTGAGTTGGCATAGTAACTGGTAATGTAGGCTTATACTTTGGCGCTGAAATGATTATCGAATGACTGTTGTACTAACTTCACTCTTTATTCTGGAACTTACTTCCGGACCATCATTGACAGGCAGCATATTTTTGAGGGGCCTACTTTTATTTACTCTACTTGCTTACTTACTTACTTACTTACTGGACGACAATACACACCTGTTGCGGTCTGGTGCAGCCGAGTATCTCGCGCGATTTGTAAGTCTTGGCAAACGGCAGCGGCACAGCGAGAGGCGACCACTGGCAGCGAGCAAACCGTCTCATAGCGTTGTACGTCTGCATGACCCATGACACATCGGATGAGCGCGACGTTGACATGCTTCTGAAGAGAGCTTTTACCAGAGAAGTAATAGTGTCCGATGAGTCAACCGTCAGCATTGCCGAAAAGTCGGCAATCGCGCTGTAGAGTAACTGTTCAGCCAACGTGTATGTCTCTCCTGCACAATATACAATGTACATGGTGCGCCACAAAAACGTAATAGAAAAAAGGTCCACGGCCTTCAATCATCATCATATTCATTTATAAGTACAACAGTTGACAAAACGCAACTTTGCCATAGTTAAAATAAATGTAATATATATATATATATATATATATATATACATATATATATATACAAAAGATCAAAGGGGTTGTTTTTTATGAAACACCCTGTAGAAAATCTGGCAGCGAGATGTTGAACAGGTTTTTTAGACATTGCATTTTTCTTTGTGGTAACGGCGTGTTCTACGACATTAGTTGGCCCTACATCTAGGACTGTCTGCAGTGTTTTGGCTCTATGTACATGTATATATGTGACCGTAAGGGAGAAATGAGAAGCTCATCCCAATGCATCAACGGACGTGGGCTATTTGCCCTGTTAAGCCAGTAGTCTATTCATGACTATAGAGCCAGAACACTGCAGACAGTCCTAGACGTAGGGCCAACTAATGTCGTAGAACACGACGTTACCACAAAGAAAAATGCAATGTCTAAAAAACCTGTTCAACATCTCGCTGCCAGACTTTCTACAGGGTGTTTCATAAAAAAACAACCCCTTTGATCTTTTGTGATATCTTTGCTAAATTGTGAACACTTGTTGCCAAAATCATCCATCCAATACAATAAGAAATGTGCTTTCCTCTACTATTACGATCGTCTGTAAATATAATATATATTCTTTGCAAACAATTATTTAATGCCAGGAACTGAAGTCGTGTGCGGCCAACCACTGCCTGAACGACATGAATGTTGCCAGTCGCATTAGACTTCTTCAGATTTAGAAGAGATTATTTCATTCTTTTTATCATCCATTTTTATTTGGAGACATTTTTAGCAACCTCTTTGTTCCACACAGTTTATGCTGACTTAGAATTTTGATTGTGTGCTTTTCCTGCACAAAGAAAGACATTTTATACACGATACGTAAGCAATGACGTCACGGTTTACAAGGCCGTTATAGCCCTACCAAACGAAAGGACCCTGCTCAGTATTGTGGGGTCCAAACTCCAAAGTATCAAAACTGACACAAAACACGTTATATTCAACTTAGAGCTTTAATTTTTTCCTTACCTTGTGCAGAAAAAAGCATTTACACCTGATTACACAGGAAATGACGTCGCGGCTTTAAACTGTCGGTTTTCAAAGAATATATGAATTGTGCGAAGGTAGTTTTAGTTTTAAAGTTGGTTACATAAAATATATTGGCTAAAAATTTTATTGCAATTGACTAACATTTGAGAAAGAAATGACGAAAAAACTAGGGGGTTGTATTTTATGAAACATGGTGAATAATTATTTACCAGTGTATATGCATTATAATGGTGCAGTTTTTTTGTGAAATTCCGTTAAACTATGTATGGCAATAATCGAAATAATTTTACAAAAGGTCATTAGGCCCCTATTGATAAATTTCTAAGAAATTGCATTTTTCGCCGTGGTAGGTTTCTGTGCCGCACCGTGTATATAGTATATACTCCAACTGACTAGTAGCCAGTCGTCGTCGTCGTCATCGTCATCGTCATCGTCATCATCATCATCATCATCACCGTTAAACCATTATTATTAGCTGGCCCGCCAGATTAGGTGACATTTGCACTATCGACATTCGTTGTTGAATATCTCCAAAACTATGAGTGAGATAGATCGTTGTTTACTATTAGACGTGAATGGGAAAAGCCGCATTTCGTGACGGCTATTCAGAGCTGTGTATCTTTCAATTATGGGCCCTATACACGAGTTTAATAAAAGGCAAGAAAGATTGTTAATACTCACCACCTTCTGCTGGTTCAGGACTAGCTGCAACTTGCTCCTGTAACGCGAAACAATTAAAAGATGGCAATTAACGCTAAGTGCCAATTGAAGCGGGCGCAGTACATATATGCTACGTGTTTTCCTGCTCGAGTGATAGTTTCATATTCACACTAAAGAAGGCAACACAGGTGCTAAGTTTTATTTAAAAAACCGACTTCATTCTTCGCAATTGTTCTCAGAGTTGCATGAATCGAACTGTATCACATTTGAGAATGACATGAGTATTTCGTTGGATTTTCATTACGTTGCTACGCGTATGTAAAGTAGAGCGCTTCAAATCTGACTGTGGTCAGAAATCGACGCTGTGTTTCCCATTCCTACTTCTTGATTTCTTAAAAAATTATGGTCAAAACGTCTGAGCCAGTTTTTTTGTGCCAGATCTAACACCAAACTATACTGACATATTTTGCACTGCTTCTCGCAAGTTTATTTTCATGCCCACTTCGTTCAACATGCAACGTTCCTAGCAGAATAATGTCGGCGTTGCCGTGTGTGCAATAACAACTATCTGGCGGGCGCCGCCGGTACAAAAAACGATGTTACACATGCTTCGTTGTTTGTCCAATGAGTGAAGCTGTCGCCGAGAGTGTTATTGGCTAACCCAACAGACGACAACAGAAATGAGCGTACAAAATGTTCTAGTTCTCAAAACCGCATCTGACAAACCGACTCAATGAAGCGTGAAAGAAGCACGACGCAACAGACCTTGCTATGTAATGCCAACTCGTAGAGAAACTCGTCAAAGTCGATCTCTCCTTTGCGGTTATTGTCGTAGAGCACATTGAGTGCGTCGATAACGTCACGTTCAGTGAAGAGCAGACGCTCCGGGTCCAATTCATTGAGAAGTAGCTCGATCGTCCTGATGTTCATTGTCCATAGAGTCTCACTGTCGAATATACGCAGCAGCTACAAACACCAAACCACCCGCGTTGTTTGCCTTTTTGCTGCCAAGACCTTGACCAATGATCTTGATATTAAACCGTGGATTATAAACTTAATAGGCCTACTGTACCAAACACTAAATTAATTCACTAACGAAAACTGTTCTCAATAGTGACTCTTTAGCAGTTTTTAAGTCCAGGCTAAAGACTTTCCTCTTCTCCCAGGCTCTCCCTTCTTTCTCCACTCACTAACACGCTGCCTACCCCCAGCGCCTCTGAAGTTATGACCTTATGGCGCTATACAAATCTGTTTATTATTATTATTATTATTACTAAGTTTGTTGGTTACCAGCAAGACGTTCCAATTTATAGCCTGAACACTGGCACGCTGTTTTTTCTCTTCCATGACCTTGATTTTGACGCGAGGGTCGTCTGAGTTTGGGTTATAAAATACCCTATGTAAATTAATTATAGGTCTATAATGTTAATTAATATAATGATGTAGTTCATGTAGTTGATAACAGTCCGCTTATATATAAAATGACCAGCGCTGGACAATATAAAAATTAAAATCTCAAACTATGAAAAAAGTGTAGAAACATAAACAAGTTAGGTAAAAGCCTGCTGGAATAAAACAGTTTTCGGACGACGCTTAAAAGTTTTAGTGTCCGTGAGCTGTTGTTGTAAAAAATGTTAATAATTTGTTCCATGCGGATGGTGCTACTGTCCGAAATTGAGACGCATTCGTGGTTGTTCGTAACAAAGACTGCTGCCGGACCGGAGTCGTGATCGAGAACTGACTGCAGCTGTTGGTGTGACGATGTCTATTGGGTACGAAGGTGCTCTGGATGTGTGGATTAGATGCACGAGAAGACAGAGTCTATAGGCCTACGTAATTCGGTATTCTACAGGTAGACATTGGAGTTGACGAAGAGTCTCGAACACATAATCTCGTGATAATATAATAACATAAATCATAATTGCAATAATTATAAAAATAAAAATTTATCATCATCATTCATGATCAAAAATCTTTAACATTGTTATCAATTTAGTGAGTGTAGACGATAGCAGCCTACAGGCAAGGTCCTGGACGCGGTTGTGGTTTCTAGGCCAACTCAGCCTTCCATCCCTCCGGGGTCAGTAAAGTAAATGAGAACCAGCTTCGGCTGGTAAAGCAAAGACGGATGGTTCATTCCATTCGTGGATAAACGCGTGGAAGGCAGGTAAAACTGTGTTATCCCTTGACGATGCGTGCCGTATAAGAGCGCTGCTGTGACTGTGACAAGGTTAAAAGACGCTTGGTCAAGTGTCCTCTACCTTTACGAGCTGTGAACGTGAAGCGACAAACACAATGTTAAGTTGTGAACCTGTTTGAAGACGTCATGTTGTTTCTGGCTGAGTGCAATGTACCACTCGGGTGATTCGCCTGATCGACGCATAGCGTTCACAGCGCTCAACACCGCGAAGTGTGTTCGCTTACCGTCTGTACATAACATATTGGCGACATCTAGTCTAGTAGTAGGCCTACGAAAACTGGTAATACGAAAGTCGTCACACACAAATAATTAACAAACTATTGTCTGCACTTACGCGGTGCATAAAATTATAGAGATGGTTGACTTGCGTTTATATTGTAACACCGTGGAGTGTTCATGGTGGAATTAAGTCTGATTCTGACGACCAACTGCATGGCTTCCTTCAGTGCTGGTTGGGTCATCTGGCCTGTAAAAGCTATATATGGTTCATTCTATTCGTGAACAAACGCGTGAGTGGCTGCAGGTAAAGCGGTGTGTTCCCTCGACAATACGTGCCATGCCTGTCTTGAAAATGGCGCTGGTGTCTGGTAATGAGCTATTCACACTCGCAAACCTTATTCACTGCGCTGGAACGCGAGGTCACACCTAAAAACTATTCTCTCACTGCCACCGCGTCGACGTGTATAAGTATTTCTTTTTCTGAACAAATAATAGATATATGGAACAATCTGCCTGCAAAATCAGACCATTTTAGCAGTCTTGGCCGGTTCACTCACTTGTCGCGATTTTTGTCACTTGGATATTAAACTTAGCTATTCTAGTTGTTTAAATACTTTAAAATATTTTGTACAATAACGCCTATTAGAGCCACTTGGCCTTGGCGTGTGACTTTCGTGTAGTCTATGTTTGTGCTTGTCACTATTTTATGTCTTTTTACTGTCATACATATATGAAACGCTTTTTTCATCATCAAATGGTAGCAGACACACATGAATGGGAATATATAAATAAAACAACATATAAATCAACATATTATAGCCTACACCTTAATTAACGAACCCCAAAATTTCATGTATTATGCAACTAGGACAATTTATGGATAAGAAAATAATAGGCTACAGCAAGCTATGACAACTCATGAATTTCTTAACAAAAGTACATTTCCTTATCTATAGCAGTTCGGTTGGAGATCAAAAATAAAAAAAACACACACAGGACAATCTGTTATAATGTCAATATTAACTGACCTAAACATTTTTTATTAGAAATCGCGTAACTAAAAAATCTAACGATTTTATATCGGCCTTAGGTAAGAAGTAACATTCTAAACCGAGGTTCGGTAGCATTTTCTTTTGACAAGCTCAAGAGTAACCTCTTCTGAAACTACACTCCAATTTTTTTTCCAAAAATAGCATTAAGTGAACGATGAAATGCACGCTTGGCATTGTCGACAGAGCACCTATGCTGTCATATTATTATTATTATCGTTTATGACGCCGCAGAGGCAGCAAAGCAGTAACATACAAATATACACAAAAAGCACAAAATACCAGGCTAAAAACAAACGCAACGTATCACACGAAAGTAAAAAAATAATAAATAAATAAATAGCTAAAATGCTCATATATGTGCCCAGATAACGTATTTGTTTGACCCAGAGTTTATGTCCGTCTGCAGTTGACACCTGGGTACATGCTACGTCAAAATCAAATCTTGGGCCAATGCGCAAACAACGAGACACATTAATGCGCTTATTTAGCCAAGCAAGCTTCTTCTTACAATTATTATGTATAAGCCGTTGTAGTTCGCTAATAGATGGAGCAATTAGAAAGATATCATCAGCGTATAGCACATTAAAAACTAAAACATATGCTCAGAGAGTTAAATAAATAAGATAATTACCTTAGTGCTTCTGCAGTGTGATGACGTTCATCTCATGACGATGATGACGATGCGCTAGGCCTATATCAAGTGTCCTAACTTAAGTTTCATTTACCTCTACATTTACATGTAAGAGATATCTAGAGTTCTAGACACATAGGAGACCTTTACTGGTCTTGTCCGTGACGGTGAGCGGCACACCGCCGACGTTGACGTCCACTCTATCAACCGAGTCACTGACAGTATTTCGTCTTACACGCAGTGGCGTGGCAGTGACGGATGCTGACGACCGACGACGACCACGTTGATGTGTTGGATCAGCTACGAACGACCCACGACCAGACTGACGTTGATGCTGCTGCTGTTGTTGATGACGATGATCGAAATCACCGTCATCCAATTCACCTACATGTATGGCCATGGCTGTTTTTTGGACCCTATAAGTCATAATTTTAGAGTTTTAGCATTTTCGCCGCCGGTTTGAGCGAACTTAAAACAGTATTGCTATTATGTTTAAGGCCTGCCGCTGGGTTCTTTGCCATCCACCCTTTAGTCTCCAAGAAGAACAATCGGCGCGCCGTTAAAAGGATACCAGAGGTTCAGTCCTGTATAGGTACTTCTGTATTGTGCAACACAGACATATCAATCAACATCCTCTAATTTTTAGAGGGGAACAAAAACTCCAGAATTTGGCTTCGATTTCCAACATCAGTGAAATTACATGTAGGCCTATGCAGTATAAATTTTTCGGTCTCGGTCTGTTTCGTGCCTGCATATAAACATTAGCAGAACATCTCGCGAGCGGACGGGCCCACGTACTGCGTTTTGCAAAGAGGGCCACCAAAATTAGAAGTTAGACCACTGCGAGCATGCATGTGCGAGCATGTAATCTGTGATATCGCCAGAAAAAATTACGGTAGTAAAATGCTGAGAAGTGTCAACAAGGAAACAGAGGGTTCTAGTGCGGTTACTCACTAAAATCAGTAGAGTGGCTAGCCGACGCACCACTCGCCGTGGTGCTGCGTGCCTGCGTGTGTCGACCTGCGGCAGTCGCTGACCGAGTCTTGTGATGGTGGTCTGTCGTCTTCTTACCCGTACCACCACCGGTGGACGTAATTCCCTTGCTGTGAGTCGACGCCATCAGCACTTGCATCGACGTCATCGACTCCAGGTCCATCTGCACAGAAAAACATGCATGTAATCTGTCAACCAAATTTACACATTACCATTGTGCAAACCAAAAAAGATCCAGTTTTTCACACAATCATTGTCCCGCTGAGCCTAATATAACAGCAGGCATTCACAACCTTCTCTTTTAGCCACACGGGCCTAAAGTATCGGATTTCGTCTTCAAATTTTAAAATTGGTTTAGTAGTGTTTTAATGGATCAGATGAGTCAAAATGTCCTAAAGCCATGAATTAATATTTCCCAACAACAACAACAACAGTACGCAGGTGAGGTGACATGTCAGTAATGTTTGTGTTGCAAATTTCTTCAGTATACTTGTGTGTGTCAATGCTTTCGAAGGTATGACGGTATTCGACGCACGACTTCTCCTCAGCTCTTCCTGTCTCCTACTATCCTCTACCAATGGTTTGACAGCGTCATTTCAATCCATTCAGCAAAAATGTATCTTTTGTTCATCAAATTCCGTTACTTGCAAATTCAGTGCCCCAAAAGATCGGTTTACCGTCACAGTGTGCTGTGCTGCAGCCGGAGACAAAACACTCTTTGTTATTGTCGTTGACATTTTGCATCAGTGTTTTTATGTGCAGTCTCAACCACAGATATTGCACAAGATCATCATCGTCACCATGGTAACGTGTCCTCTGACGCATCGCTTGTTTACGTCTGTCTGTTTTGTCTGTATGAACTAGTAGACTCAAGCATGTAGGCCTAACTGTCTTTTTGTACTTCCGTCATTTTCCTATTTGTTTTGATACTGCTAATACGTTTATTCGCCCGAAGACAGACACAAACAACGATATCGTCCGTTATGGGATGTGACGATAGCTGGCCCTCCACGTGCCCAGCGTAGTGCCGACTGGTGACTGTTCCCACTGATCCATTCACTACATTCACAAGGCAAACCTGCCCATTTCTGTCTGAATGGGCGAATTGGCAACCCGGAAACACCCAAAATGGCGGAACCGTACTTCCGATGGCGAATCTGATGACAGATTCTGAATGGAGAAGCCCAAGTTCCTATTCGCGTTTCATAGTAATCATAGGTCCACCATTTCGCTTAGTTTCGGAGATATTCGCGTGTAACAGACAGACAGGCGGACAGACAGATAAACGGACAAGGCGGACCATTACTATAGCTGGCCCCCACATGTGGCGGGTCAGCTAAAAATCACAATAAGACACGAAGAAATGCAAATATAAAACAGACAATATATTGTATGTAGGCCTGCACATCTCGCTTAGTAACACGGATGGGCAACGCGTCGTCGCATATCGTTAAGCCTACTAAAGCTGTCCCCCATTCTAGCGGGCCTGCTAATAATATTCTAACAATTCCGTGTAAATATACAACAGTTGCGGCAGCAGTGCTGGCACAGGCAGTCGAGTGTAAGGTGCAGAAACGTTTGTTTGAAGTCTTGTTAGCAGTGGAATTGCTCAAAGCTCGTATTGGCCTCCTGTCCATTGAAGCGTCAAGACATTCACATGATAGGCCTACTGCACGTAATTGTCATCATTAGTCCCTGCCACTTCTCTCAAGTGTATTCGGTCCCTGCTCTGAACTGTGCCACACCGACGGTAGGGCTGGGCGGATTGAGATACTTTACTACTCGATTACTCAAATAATACCCTCAGAACTTAAGAGATCTGCCGTTCTGAACAAACTGGTATACACTGTGGAGAGTGGACAAGTTCGCAGACGATCTAGAAAATTTTGCGTGATGCTGTAAATAAAATAGGAAACACAATAATACGAAATAGGCCTATGTGTAGCTGACGTCATTGCAGCAAGTTCAATCCGATGATGCAACTCATGGTTTCCAATTTACGATTGTGGGACAAAACGGTATGAAATGAGGAAACATAATGCAAGAGTACTTGAGCGCGAAAAGAAAGTTTGTGCTTTCTGAGCTTAAGCCGCTCGGCTACTCGAACCAGCCCTACTATCGCTGTGTGAAAACAAATTAGTCACAGTGTGGCTGGATGGAGTGAGGGGTAGGATTGGTCGGCGTCCGTCTATTGTTGGTGGCGCGTTTCCTGCTGTCGCTTGGCAGCCAATCAAGCGCAAAATGTCGCTAATGATTTTCTCATTTTTAGCCGGCGGCGGCCGCGGCGGTGGTCAAGCCTTGCGTTTTGTTGTGTTGGAGCTAAGCTAGACAAGCCGCCAGTGCAGTAATTGATAGCGCATTGTGTGCGGAGGAAGGAAGTAGCTGCCAAGAACTTGCAACTTAAGAGACCTGCCGTCCGGCAACTCTGGTCGTGTGCTGTCATCTCACCGGCACTTAGACATCACAGCAATACATTGACAGATTTTCACTTGCTCTGCACACATACCAAACTTTCACGGCATTTAGCTAAACAACGCAAGAAGAAAAGAATATAATAAGCATTCTAGTAGCCAGTATGCTGAATATTTCAGCTAAATACAGACAAAAAAAGGTAAAAATAGCCCATACTCGATTACTGAGCGTAGGGTTCCGGGGCTGATCCTGGTTCTCGGTAGTCAGCCTGCAGGTGATGTGAGTCATAAACCCGGCGGTAGGCTGCCATTATTTTCCGCCAGGCCTGCAGTTACCCCCGCAACCCTTAAGCGGGCTGCTACCAATTTTGCTGCTTGGTGAACATAGGCACAATGGGTGTGAACCGTTTGCCTAAGACTGTTACCCGACAGCGTCGCGACTGCGATTTGAACCCATGCTCTTCCGAGCCTGAGTCCAGCACGCTAACCACTCGGCTACCGAGCCACCCTGAATACAGAGTGACAACGTTATTAAATGTTTCTAAATAAAGTATAAAATTACACAAGCTAAAATATGAATTAGGCTATACAATAAAAATATATACAACGATACCTGTGTGTAGGAATAAATTATCGATATTTTGCCAGCAATTATTTATATTTTAGCCAAGATGTTTTATATGATCACATGGTTATTGTACGTCTATTTTACATCGTGCACATAGCGCCACTTTGGTTGTTTTCGTTGTTTTCCTTTTGTGTGTGTACTGTGTATTATGTTTTTGTGTACATCTACCAATGCATTCGTGAATAAAGATTAATATATGTTTCCAAGTATCGCAAACATGACCGAGAAGTGATGCCAGGGGCCGCCAAGTGCCAACGGCAAGCGTTAGCGTCGGTTCTACGCGTTGCGAGCGACGGCTTGTGAACGCCACATTAACCTATAGAGAACGTCATGAGAGTCTGAGGTGGCGTCATCAACAATGTGGCGCACTCAAACGCAACAAATCACATCAGGGAAGGGTTAATGAATTAAGCCGATAGTCGGCGGCGGCGAAGAGGCTAGTAGCTATGCGTTTGTCTGTCTGGCTCGACGTCGCGCTGTTTAACTAATCACTGACCAAGCGTTAATGAAAATTTCACGATCCAGCAGACACGTGCAATAACACTAGCCGGCACCGCCCACCACAACCACTGACTGCATGAGAGTAGGACCGGCGATGGATACAAAATCAATGTCGATAGCAAACGGACAGAACGTCCCCGGAATAAAATGCCTCCCAAGAACAACGCGGACAAATGCCCCCAATACAATGACTTCACGTTGCGTTAAACGCTACACGCAGAACGTCGATCGTATGCAGTTTGTAGTGTAGGCTACTATTGTATGCAGATAATAGTGGCCTAAAGAGATATTGTCGATGTTGTGTAATCGCTCATATAGTGCAAATGCAATTATGCTGGAACATTCAGCCTATCCAACGCAGAGAATGCTACTTGACACAACGCCACGCGGACATACATGCACACGTGCAATTAGCTATACTTGATACACAGGGCCAAATGTAACACATAATGCGGGAGCAAGGCCGGATTTAGGTATTCTGCAGCTATGGGATGGGCTAGATACAGTTATGCGGCATTACCCCGTTGCCCAATTGTCCCCTATACCTGCACTGGGGCTCCGAGGGTATCACCAGCTCTGCAAATGGGGGACAAAACTTCTCTGACCTCCCACTTTTTGAATAGTGAATAAATGGGGTTATCCAATCACAACGCTGGACAAGTTCGCAGACGATCTTGAACATTTTGAGTGATGCTGTAATTAAAATAGGAAACCCAATAATACAAAATATGTGTAGCTGACGTCATAGCAGCAACTTAACTTGCCGGTCCTACTCTCGTTATGGCTTGTGGGCCCATTTGAGCTTTGGTGGTCCTGGCTGGGCTACAGCATATGTATACTAGCCAATTGGTAAATGCCGCATTCGGGGCATTTTGTCTTGGACGCTGCGTGCGTGTGCCGTCAACTAGTCATATTTAGCGATCCTATCTCTGCCATCTATCCACTCTCTCTCTCTCCTTCCCTTCCCTTCCTCGCAGCACGTGGCTGTTTTTCTCCGCTCGATCAGCTCTTGTGCGTCCGTTGTCTGAGAGCTTGTCAGACATGATCTCAGATCGCAGACAATTTATTCATATTTCTTGTGTTGCGACGCGACGTCACGTGCTCTGTACGCAAGCACACTCGCTTCTCTTCTCTCATTCTCCAACTCTCTGTGATTGCCTGACTTCAGTTCACACTAGCTGCTGGCACGACATCGCTGTCTGGCTTCTAACAAGTCTTTTCTATTGAATAATGATAAATTTAATAATGATTGACTAATAATAAAATAGCCAGATGAAAACGTTAACTTTTAACGCGGCATGGCGTCGCCAACATGCTGTATTGCTAGCTGGCCCCTTCATAAATGGCAGCTATAATAACGACTATTTCAAAAACTAAAGCAGACAGAACTGTGATTTTACTAGGCTATTATATGCGAATTGAAACCGGGATTCCTGATTCAGAATCTGCCTTCGGGTTTGCGACAGGAAGTACAGCTCCGCCATTTTGTGCGTTTCCGCCGCTTTCTGGCAAGAGGCTAGGTATTGTATCTTCCCGTCACGGTCGATAGCTTGTTTTCGTATCATCATCATCGTCGTCGTCATTGTTACTACGCGACTTGTGACATAATAAAGAAAAATATACCACTACCGTCGGGTACTCTGTCCAAGACCCACCGTCAGAACTCGCTTCCAGACGCAGACGACCTTAGAGGTCCCGGCTGTACAGGGAAAAGTTTCAGACAATCACTGAAGATATTACTATAGGCAATGCTAATGCACTCAACGCATTAGAGGTGTATACGATAATGCGCTACTGCATATTGTCAGTTCGTAGTGTGTGCTCTTTGGATAATACCACAACCTTGAAGTGACGTGTATTAATGGTGCAGTGCAGCTATAGTGTGTCAGACGTGTCTAGTCGAACCCTTCAAGCGTCGTCGTCGTTGTTCACTGATCCTACGAGTGAGCAGGCACGCCGGCGGCGCCGCGAGGTAACCTCCCTGACCTCAATCTATCGACCAGCAGCGGCTAACTCATTGTCTTGTCTTGCGCTATCGCTCCGCGGTCTCGGTCTGGGTCTGTGCTTGTTTACGTAACAATTAGGACGTCGCAGCGTCACCCGCTTTACACGCACGTGTCGTGGATGTGTTCTGCAGCAAAATGATAGTCCTGGCTGTCCATCCCGTACCACTGTACATTGTACATTGTACATTACAGTGCCTGTTGCCGATAAGCGCGTTTAAGAATCTGCCATCGGGTTTGCGACTAGGAAGTAAGCTACAGCTCCTCCAAGTTGGTAGACAAACGTAAAACAACTGAAAAATCAACTGCAGCAACAAGCGATGTGTAGTAGCGTCCACCACGATGTCTTTCGCCTATAGGCGCACAGACGCATAAAACAATGACTTACCTGTACTTGACTAAAAAAACCAAGCTGTACAACAAACTATAAATCTGTAATGTAATAATGTAATAATATTTTATAGTGGCCTAAATAACTGCGGCTACTTCTAAGACCACTAGAACAAGACTATCACGGAAGTTCATTAGTTACATTAACTAACAATAAAACTGAACTACGTGATCGTTTATATTTTTTCCAAAACAGTTTACGTGTAACATATCTAAAGGCTTGAGTTTGTTTAACGCTTAATAATATTTCACACGAGGTGTTGGTTAAAACGCGCCGTTAAAAAAGAAATGTGTGCGACTATGCTGGCCTGGCACTGCAGGCTGGGTTCACCCAGATTTACTGATGTTGCGTTGCGTGTCACGTCGCAGTATTTCTGGACAATCAGAGCGAGATAGAGTCACATCAACGGACGCTCGCAGCTGACCTCTTCAATTGACCTTTGAACTCCAAGGTCATCTCTGCTCATCTGCCACCGGAGGACTGTTCGGCGTCTTGCAATAACTCACGTTATCACAGCAGTTGAGTCGCCATGACCACTGCTGTATCAAGTATTATTATACTACAATTATGTAACATTGTTGTACATTTTACATTTAATCATCTGAAGCAAGATATATCCCCGATGGGACGAAATGATAGCTGGCCTGCTGTGGTAACGTCAAAAATTACATAGTCGTATACTTCCGGTCGCACAAATCTGATGGCAGATTCTGAATCGAAAATTTCCTATTCGTGTTTAATAGAAGTCTAACCATTGCTGAATCTGGCTTAGTTTGACTATACGTTTTTATTGCAGCCGCTCGTTTTATGCAGCGCATGCAACTTAGAAAACCTTCCAATTGCTGGCTAGTTTTTGACTCTACAGACTTTCCGAGAGCAACTGAACAATACCGTGACAGAATTTAAAAGAAATGTGCAGAGCGTATAGGCCACTGCAGCGAAGGCTTGTGTGACGTGTCATTAATCAGCAGAGCTGTCGCTGTAGCAGATGGTGTTTGCTTCATGTTAGACTATTGACAAATGCTGCTGCATGACCCTTCATATTTAAATTGTCTGGCGCTCGCGTCGGCCACGTCGCATAGCAACGTCGAGTGAACCGCCCACGTCGACGCCGCAAACTGAAATAACTTCTTTATAACAGCTACCACACAGATCACACAGACCACACAGATCACAGGCCAACATACTGCACGTTGACCTCTTGGCACCTTCTGTGATTTCTGCTGATTTTTGGTTGCACAACGTATATAGTGAAGACAGCTTTTGCTTACACTGCTTAAAATATCGTAATATGCTTTGCACCACACGATACGCCGATGTAGCCTATCGGTCTTATGTGTGCCAAATTTTTCAGTCTTGAGTTTAAGGAATCACCGTAAAATCTGTTAAATAATGTATTACCCCTGTCGACAGCGAAAATTCGACCAATAATCTGCAACGTCTTGTTAAATGGGCAAAATGTAAGTTTGTACATATATAATTCAGTCATAAACAGTCGCATGTCGTCCTTCTATTGTTACTTAAATCGGTGACCTTGAGTGACCTTGATTCCTTGAACGGCGTTGTGGTCAATCTGCAATCTGTTGTCATTTGTGACCTATTGCTAGGATGACAATGTCATGGCCTATCAGGAAGTCAGCCTGGTTCTGACACGGACAAGCAGACGCATACAGACAGACAGACGGACGGGTGGAAAGAAGGAAGGAAGTATAGTCGGCTGCTAGATTGGTCGGTTAGTCGGTTTATTCTAAAGGCGGAAATGGGCGGGCGGCGTTAAATATGACCGACACCGCACGACTATACCGTGACAAGTGAATGAGTTGTCGACGACATGGAGGCGTGGCATTACGCGGTGCCATGCATATGTCACGCTCTGTAGCTGTCGTCATCAGCCGCTATATATATCATGTAAATGTCGCAATATTGCACACTTCATGCTCACACATGCTGCACCGCTGCTTTTCTACGGGTGTAAGCAACATTTTACGAGAATTAAATAAGTTTTCAACAAAATAAATGTTATCAACTAAAATTTCTTTTATGCAAATTTGTCGTAGTAAATGGCTGCTACAAACAATTCTATACACCACGTCCGGCGGAAATACTTCAAGCATTTTGGCTTTCGTTAATGCAATGCCATTAGATAGGCCTGTAGTCTAACGAGTAATGCGCAGGAACTATATTTACTGTTTAAACTTATTTTCAAGACAGCTGAGCTGCCATTAAGCAGCTTGTAGAACTGTAAACAGTGCTGTCCATTAATCAATGCAAGGCAGCATTAGTGTATTTTGGTGACGAGGCTGCAGGCGTAATCCTAATGCATAACAATTAGCGATGCAATCAGTAACTGCATGGTGCCAATGCATAGAGCACTCAGTCAGTTACTGCAGTGGTGGTCTCGAACTGTTAACGATCAACAACGACGAACTCCCTCGAGTCTCATATCTATCTGCAGAACTCGCAGCTCGCACTGACCTCTGCTTACAGAATCACGCACATTCGCCTTTTCCGGGCAATCGTCTCCCTCCAGACATTGTCACCCTAGAACAAACATTCCCCAGACGTCAGCCTCTCTCATGACAACGGCGAGGTTTGCACATACGCTGTGCTGAACGTTGCATTGCGGCAAGCGATAGCAAAAGATAAAATTAAACCATGTCCCAGGGGAGCACATACCTGCGCGCAACCGCTTTTTTGCTCTCGTGACCTTGATATTAACCCAATGACCTTGAAACTCAAAGGCGATTTAGATATTGTGAAAATGCACCTTCATATCGAAAATGAAGTTGCTAGGTTAAGGCATTCGAAACTGCTAACGTTGAATGAGATATGTGAAATAAAAAAATGCGAAAATAACTCTCAGGGTCAAACTTCAAGGTCAAATGACACTAAAACTTTAAACCATTCTAGCGTTTACCATAAGACATATTCATAAAAAGTTACATCGATTTCCGACCAGTAGTTTTCGAGATTTTCTGCGGACAGACGCACAGATGGATACACAGTCACAGACGCCACCAAAAAATACCTGCTCGCAGCACAGCTGGCCCGCAAGTAAACATCATCTACCGGCAATTTCAATGATAACCGTTTCCACCTACGAGCGATCGCGAGCGAGTACCAGCAAGTGCGAGCAGGTCTGAACTCTGAGTGATCACGAGTCAGTGCTATCGCTCGCCATGCACGCAACGCAACGCGCAGCAGTGCAGCACGGCATATGTGGAAACAGCTCTTAAGTGACGTTATGTGTCCGTTGTTGCGTCTAACCGTTCTACATGTATCTACTTGTCAGTTCGGATATCTGGCACATGCATGGGTGGGACGATTGTTCTAAAGGGGGAAAATATCCGGTTACAAAACTTATACGGCGCCATCGAGTCACCTCCTCAACTCTTTCAGCTCTGTCTGCATGTCTGTCCCTCAGCGACTGTGAATCTGCGATGCTACATCTCATGCTGCTCGCTGGCTGACCATCAATGGCCTCTATCTGCTGCGAATGTTAGGGGGCCCAAAACACTTCGCGTATAATGGGCCTATAAATTTTGACCTGCTACCCATGAACATTGGAGCAACTCCATAGTGCAATTCACGATCTGTTTGCAGTATAATGTCATTCAAAATAACAGTAAATGCTGCACGGATATTTAATTAAGAGTTTTGCGTGATTTGTTTAGGCAAATAAACAAGTGGTCAAAAGTATTAAGGGACTCATTTGGGGCCTTCAACCCAAATTATTATTTCACCAATCTCAACCAGTAGCCTAGGTCGCACAATGAAACAAGATTGCCTTTTAAATTAAGGGCGGACATTCGCGATTTTGTTTGTTTTTTTACTGCCATGATCTGATGACCCCTATTTATGACCTCGACTTTTACGTTATTAGGGTAGGCCTACCTGCATAGGCCTACGAAAATGAACTTTCTGGGTCAAGAATTTCGAAGGATATCACGTTGCATACATATATACATACATACATCTGGTCTCGGAAGGGCCTCGACGTCGCCTACGCTCGTCTACCGACAGATCGTGTGTTGTTCCACGCACATACAACACATTCGGTGACAGAAGTTTCGCTGTCGCGGGGCCTCGTG